>ENA-OYWP01000127-OYWP01000127.1-human-gut-metagenome-genome-assembly--contig:-NODE-127-length-25966-cov-8.251283_pt1 | contig 25966 bp, 25 predicted proteins | sample MGYA00244814_ERZ653404 | MGnify/ENA primary metagenome ERZ653404 (study PRJEB26926, sample SAMN06165044) | human gut metagenome | biome: ENVO:00009003; feature: ENVO:2100002; material: ENVO:00002003...
TATTAATATTATAGCTTATACTTATATTTTATGCAATATTATTGCACAAAATATTTTGATTTTTTAACAAGTGTCCCACGGTGGGACACTTGTTGCAGCTTCAGAACGGTAAATCATCATCAAGAGGCATATTTTCAAAATCGGGTTGTGATGGCAAAGGCGGCTGTTCAGATGTAGTTGAAGAAGAGTCTTTATTATTATTTGCTTTTTGCACACGCTCACCGGTAAATGATACTGTATCTGCGACAATTTCGGTTACATAGCGTGTACTTCCGTCATTGGCCTGATATGTACGACTTTGTAGTTTGCCTTCAAGAGCAATCATATTGCCTTTTGCAAAATAGCGACATACAAATTCTGCTGTGTAGTTCCAACAGACAACATTGAAAAAATCAACCTTTCTTTCTTCACCGGGTTTGTTGTAATTTCGTTCAACTGCGATACTAAAACTTGTTACGCTTTTTCCGGTAGTAGTTGATTTGAGTTCAGGGTTAGCAGTAAGTCTTCCCATGAGTACAATTCGATTTAACATATTTATGACTCCTTTTTTATTAATATATCAGTTAAGTGTCCCACCGTGGGACACTTGTGGATAAACAATAGGTTGTTTATTTATTTTTTCTCTGCTTTCGGGTGTTTAATTGTAGGCGAGTAGCTGCACAGGTTATGACTTTGCAAAAGTTATTTTACAGTCAACTTTAAAATAGTGTAGGGGAAGAGCTGCCGGCGTAAGTTATGCTGCATTTTTACGAGCAATCGTCTTGTTCTATTTTTTTCTCTGCTTTAGGGGCTTTTGCCGAGCCTGAAAACCTTGCATATTTTAGCTTTTACGCTGTTGCCGTTGAGTATATTTTCTTTTTAACCTGCAATTATTTATCGGTAATTCTGATTTTGAAGTAATCTTTTGAGAAACAGCAGCTTTTCCCTAAGTTCAAGTGTCCCACCGTAGGACACTTGAGGAGGTAAGCTATAACTGTCCCACGGTGGGACACCAAAACAATATTTTGCCACGGAAAGTAGGGTAGTAAATTTTGCAGGATAAAGACTTAATATTGCAAGCAATATTAAGTCGGTCACAAATGTCGGCAGTGCCGACATTTTCGATAACATTAACTTTAATATCATCGACTAAGCCTTTAATATCACTTTTAGATTGCTGTTTTATTTTTATCGGATAAAAGCTGACTTTTTAGTAACATTGATTTTAATATTGCTAAAATTTCAAGACAAAACTTTGACAAAATGCCGATAGCAGAAAAGAAAAAGCCTTGCTTTTTGCGTAAATTCGATTTATTCCCTATAAGAGTAAAATTACATCAGCAGACAATAAAAAACGCTTACAAGTCGAATTTGGCTAAGTTAAACGCAAAGTTTGTAATGTTGTCAAAAAGTAACGCTTTGAGATAATTTGAACAATTACGGATTTCATATTCTTTGCTTGCTTCTTCATAATTTAAAAGTGTATCCGAAATCAAATCACATAATGAATTAGCTTTTGCAATACCGTGCTTTGTAATGCAGTTGTTAATTGAATAAATAAGTGTACGCTGTGACACAGTAGTTTTATTATAGGTCTGAGTGGTGTTGGTTGCCATATCGCAAAGTAAATCAACGGCTTTGCAGTATAATCTTGAATATATATCGTTCTCGTAAGCGACATAGCTTTGATATGCATTATAATCTGTCAATTCTTTAATCGATTCAATAATCTTGTCATTGTCAGTTGTAAAAGGTACAGTAAGGTTAATTCTGTCAATGATTAGATTATGAACTGATTTACTGTTATTTATGGTATTGTTATATATGGTATTGTTATAATGTCCGAAATTTTGGGACACGGTATTGTCCGAAGAATTAGGACACGGCAATGTCCTGCTTTTTAGGACACGGTTATTTTCATTGTCCTGTTTTTTAGGACATGGTGAGAGTGTAGATTTTATCGCATTTTTTACATTGTCCGAAAATTTAGGACACGGTTTATTACTTTCTTTTTGCTGTTTCTCTATAACTGTAGGATTAGTGTTAAGTATGTAGTTATTTACACAAAACTTACCGTTTTTTCCCTTACGCTTAATTACGGATATATAGCCATAAGCTATAAGTTCATTTAGTGTATTGTAGTATGTCTGCTTGCTTATACCGAGAATTTCCATAGTATAATCTCTTGTAGGAAATACTGTGTTTGATGATTGAGCAAGTGAATAGAATAAAGCAATCATACCACGAGCCTTAACAGATAAACGAGTATCACACATAATCAGCTTTGGCATATTTCCGTAGCCGTATGAGTAAATATTATCAAGCGAAAGTGTATGATGTTCTGCAGAAGCAGACGGCGGACAACCTATAGCATTAGGATTACTGCATATGGTGTACACATTTTTATTTAGAAAGCCTTTAGCTTTTGAAATTGAAATATAACTCTTTTCGACAAGCCTGTTTAGATATTTGTAGTAGGTGTCTTTGTTCATATTTAGATCACGAAGTATTGTGCTGCGTTTTGGATAAATTTTACCTGAACCTGCATAAGAAGCTAAGTAGGCATAAATAGCCTTGCTTTGTAAAGGCAGTTCTTTTTCAAGCATAACTTTTTGAGCAAGCATACCAAATCCCTGTGCATATACGCCGTCAATTTCTACTGCGATTTCTATGTCTTTGTTATTTAATTTTTTCATTATAATTCCTCCGTATTTTGAAGCTGCTTGAAACGGACTTTTTTAATTGTTCAAGACCGTGTGAATTAAGCAATTAAAAAAGTCTGCTGCAAGAGCAACAGACTTAGTTTTAAATATATGTTTTTAGTACAGGCTTTTTTTCGTGAGTCTGTACCGGTTCTGCAGATGAGCCTACAGGTGGGGTAGAGCCGTGTATTTATGCACAACATTAGATTTTCCTTTGTGTTGAGTAGGCAAGCCGTTAGATTGCCTTGTTCTCAATCACTCGGATAACGTTGTGGTTATTCTCAATGTAATCAATAATTCGCTGGTACTCGTCGGCAAAATTGAAGTCAACCGTTATTTCCCCGTTCTCATGCACCCAAACCGCTTTTACGAGTTCAACCATAATCCCGCGGTTAAGGCTCTGAATGTTTTTGTATTTCAGAAAGGCGGTTAGATACGGGTCGTCGGTTCCGATACCATCAGCCATTACCTGCATTTCCTCTTTCAGATAGGAGATGTTCGCTTCAAGCTGTTGTATCTGTTCTGCAATCTTGCCTTTCAAGCGGCGATATTCCTCTTTGGTAATCTCACCGCTTTTCCAATCAAGGTACAAGCTGTCGGAAGCGTCATTGTACTGTTTTAGCTGCTTTTCTGCCTGTTTCAAGGAATGGGATAATCTCTTGCTTTCCCGGTTGATAACAGGCGCGTTGTTAATCCGTTCAATTTCTTCTGCAAGCCGATCTACAAGGGCAATTTGCATTTGCAACGCTGCCAATACCGCGTTTTCCAACTTGTCTTGCCGGATAGAATGTTTGCTGCAAATCTTCTTATCGGTGTAGCTACGGCAAGAGTAGTAGGCAATATCACGGGCGGTTTTGCGCCGCATGGCCTTTTTGCAATCCGCGCAACGGACAAAGCCGGACATGAGATAGACTTCCTGTTTGCCGGGGGCTGTCCTTGTGTCACGCTTATGTAGGGCTTGCGCTTTCTCGAATGTTTCCCTGTCAATAATCGCTTCGTGTGTGTTGGGGACGACAAACCATTCTTCTTCGGGGACGTTGATCTGCTTGTGTACTTTGTAGCTTATTACGCGGTTACGGCCTTGCACCATTACGCCCGTATAAACTTCATTTTGCAATATCCTTGCAATCGTGCTGGCAGACCACAAACCATCGTTTTTGTCGGAATTAGGGTTGTTATACTTAAAGCCTTTTTTCTTCTTATAGGCTTCGGGGTTCGGCTCTCCCATTTGGTTAAGCCGCTTTGCAATCCCCATTTTACTGTACCCCTCATTGACAAACCAATGGTAAATGCTTTTGACAACTTCCGCTGCTTCTTCATCTACAATCAAGCTGTTTTTGTCGTTTGGGTCTTTCTTGTAGCCATAAGGGGCAAACGCGCCTATGAACTCGCCGCGCTCCCGTTTCATCTTGAATGTTTTGCGGATTTCTTCGGAAGTGGTCGCGGCAAACTGCTCATTGAACATTCCCCTAATAGGTACTTCAAGACCGCTTGCAGAATGGGGGTTAGCGTAAGTGTCAATAAATGGCGTGCCTGTGCAAATAAACCTTGCGCCGTGAATGGGTATGAACTCCTCCAAAAACTTTTGTTGATCGGCAAGGTTGCGGAAACCGCGTGCAAGGGATTTGATAATCATGCAGTTTACTTCTTTGCGGACAATGCAGCCCTCAAGCCGTTTGAAGTTTGGTCGCGCTGTGTCGGTGCCTGTCAATCCGTCGTCGGCAAACACGTCTACAATCACATAGGTTCCCGGCTCAAAATAGCTGTCTACAAAGTCGCGGAGTATCTTTTCTTGGTTGATAACACTCTCGCTTTCGTCCTCGTTGTCGTCCTCTCTGGATAGTCGAATGTATAGCCCAATTTTCCAAAACGGCTCTGCATAACTGCGTGCCATTTTGTCTTTGCGTATGCGGGGCATTATACCTCCTTTCCCCCTATAATTACGAGTTAATTATACCATTTTCGCCCCGTAATCACAAGGTCTTTACCCGTAGAGTTAGGGAAAGTCGGCGGTTATTTCAGACTTAAAAAGTAATCACACAATGATTGCTTTAGCGTTCTATCCTCTGCGACAAACCGTATTCTTACGGGTGTATCACCACAAAGAAAACAGTATGGATTTACAATCTGCTCAAAGTAGCTTTGCATTTTCTTTGCTGCTGGCAAAGAACTGTCAATATGGATATTACGAATATCAACCAAAGTGCTGCGGTCAACCTGTGTAATATCAACATTTCTCATTTGTTGAAGTTGTAACTTGGTAATCATCTTCTTTCCCTCCCGGTTAGCGGCATAGTACAGAATATGCGCTCCGGCTTGTACGATATGAGAAATAAGGCTGAAACGGGCGGTTGTTAGCTGCAACCTCACGGGAGTTTCACCCCGGCCCATGCTTATGGGTGCGCCGCGCAATACTTTGAGGGTGTTCAACGCGGGAGTATCATTGTGCCGCCTTGTATGTCGTCGCCCACAAGCTGCTAAACCTGTTTTACGGCGCGGTAGTTGTCGCTCGACTTTTCCCCGTAGGGGAAAAGCTGTCATGGCGTACCCGCCGACTGGCTCGATACAGACGGAATGTACCCGTTGCCTGTTATGCTGCGCACCAAAGGTCGCTTTCTTTGTCAAGTTACAATAGGCTTTGTCGGCCTGCAAAAGCACATCAACAGCGGATATGCTTTTGCGGAACGACAAATAGCCCATAACGGGAATCGTGGAAAGGGGACACGCTCCCCGCATGGGCTAAAAGATTATCCTACATGAAAAGCAAGGGTGCGGGTAATAAGGCGCACTTGCAGCCTGTTACGCATTTCCTCGTCCACATAGGAATAGGTATTGCCCGCGTCGTCTTTCAGCGTGCGGGTACAAAGTTTCGCTATGTAACCCTCGTAATGCTTCAAGATCGCGCACATGGCGGTTGTGTCGCCGTTTGCCGCTGCGGAAATGACAGGGAACGGCAACAGATTTTCAGATTTCCTAACGGTATTCATCATCTGCTTTTCCCTCCAAATACTGTTTGATTTTCGCAAGCGCGGATTTCCTGTGCCGGAAAACCGTCGTGCGTACAACATTCAGCAGTTCGCCAATTTCCGCGTCGCTCATATCCAAGAAGTAGGACAAAAGGATAATGTCGCGTTTCCTTTCGGGCAAAGCGTTAAGGGCTTCGGCAAGCAGTTCATTTTTGACGAGTACATCAAAGCCGGACACTTGAAAACGGAAATAATCGCTTTCGTATTCGTCCGTTGTGAAAAGCTGCGCGAGTTCGCTTTCGCTCAAATCCGAAAAAGTAACTTCGCGTGCTGCGCGTTTCGCAAGAGTGCGGCGGTGGCTTTTCGCTTCGCCGACCAAAGTTTTCTTTGCTAATGCGTCGTACTGATGTTGTATTCTTTCCTTGTCGGAAGAAGATAGCTCCATAGAGTTCACCTCCTTCCCGCGTGGAGTAGAGGACGGGAGTTAAGGGCTTGTCCTCTCTGCCCCTTTCGCTCCGTACCCGTTCGGGAGATGGCTCTTGAGTGCGCTTTTCAGAAAAAAGTTGAAAAAAGCAAAATGCGCCCGTCCGCAAGACGCGGACGGGCGCAAAGGAAATGTAAGCAGTAGCTAAATGTATTGACAGTTCACATTCATAGCCGGAATATCCCGCTTGCGGAGCATAGCTTTTTTTGACCGCAAAGCATTAGGCGGGTTACAGTAAATAAAAATGGACACGGCGATACCTCCCCGATACCGCCGTATCCTTAAAAAAGGGCGACTTTAATACACTACCCGCAATCCATTCTATAATAGGGAACAGCGGCTTTTGCGCAATATTAAATAAAAAAGCCGATAACACATAGGTTTTTTGACCTAATGCGTTATCGGCTCTGCGTCTATGCGTCTGGCACTTTTAATCATTTTTTTTTGAATTTATTATATGTGTTAGCTAACTGTCCACAAGCCGCGTTAATCTCTCTGCCATGAGAAACTCTCATAGTAACTTCAAGTCCTGCTTGCTCTAATTGATGTTTGAATGCAACTATTTCCCGTTTCTGTGGTGCTTTAATTCTTGAATTGCTTGTTGGGTTGTATTGTAACACGTTAATCATAACTTTTTTGCCCCGAAACCATTTTGCAAGTTGTCTTACATCTGAGGGCCGGTCATTTATACCCGGTAAAAGCAAATACGCAAAGACAATTTTGCGATTATGCCTTTCAGAATAGGATAAGGCTTGCTTAACAACATCTTCAATAGCATATATGCGCATGTGAGGAATAATACGATTTCTTGCAGATTGTGTTGCTGCGTGTAAAGATATTGTCAACTGAATTTTAAGATGTTCCTCGCGCAATTTTTTTAATTGATCGACCGGACCAACTGTTGATATGGTAATGCCGTCGGTTGGAAAGTTGAGCCCATATCTATCTCGGAGAATATGGATTGCTTTTATCAAGTTGTCATAATTGAATAAAGGCTCTCCCATACCCATAAAAACGATACGGTTTACTTTTCGACGCAACAATATAATCTGTTGTACGATTTCTGACGATGTTAGATTACGAACAAAGCCATTTCGCCCGGACTCACAAAAAATACAACCAACAGGACAACCGACTTGTGTGCTCACGCAAACAGTTCCACCATCTCGCCGCTTGATAAAAACCGTTTCAATGTATTTGTTGTCTTTCAGTTCGTAAACATACTTTTCAGTATCACTGCTTTTGCAAATATTTTTTACCAACATTGATAGATTTTTTTTGCGTGGTAATTGCTTATATAATTCTTCATATAAGGCTTTTGCTTCATTCTCGCCAATAACTTCCGACATTTCTTTGTAAGTAAATCCGTATGGATCATTCCGTACTTCCGCAGGCGTATATTTAGGTAAACGTTTCATTTTTATATCCTTTCTTCTAAATAATAAAAGTTTGTTTTTCTGTATTTTTGATTACAATCTCTAATTTTTCTACATCAATGATATGCGTCAATTTGCATTTAGGGCAGAAAAGAGGAAAATCTTTTAATACAGTATTATGAAATACTTGAACTCTCGTCTTTCCGTTACAAATCGGACATTTTATCCAATATTTTTTAAGCATTATATTTCACTCGTCCTTTTTACACAAAAAAATGCAGGTCAATCCTCAACATGAGCATTGACCTGCATTTATAATGCACAGAGCAGTACAACAAAACTAAGGCATAGCTTGCACTATGTCTATACTATATCTATACGTCGTTAGTTTTTTGTATAGCATCCGCAAAATAAGCATGACAAAAAAGCCCATGTTGAAAATGGGAAAATCCTTTTTTTCAATGCTTATCTAATACGCATGCTATGCAACATAAACGCCGCCTCCTTTTACATAAATTTTATTTTATCAGAAAATCAGTCTACTGTCAATACACAACAGGAAGTATTTAACCTAATGATATGAATTGTGTGGACATATCCAAAAAGAAAGGTGAACTGTAAAATGTAACAGGGTGAATGAAAATGGCAAAAAGACCCGTACCATTGTACGACTTTAAGGCTTTCGGGGCAGCTATAAAAGCCGCGAGAAATGAATACGGCGAGAGCCGCAAAAAGGTAAGCGACGAGTTATATATTTCCCCGCGCTACCTTGCGAATATCGAGAACAAGGGACAACAGCCGAGTTTACAGGTATTCTATGACCTTGTAACCCGGTATCATATTTCGGTAGATCAATTTTTCTTCCCGAACAGCAATGCGGAGAAATCCACCGGGCGGCGGCAGCTTGACGCGCTGCTGGACGGTATGAGCGATAAAGGCATACGGATTGTAACCGCAACAGCAAGGGAGATAACGGAAGTCGAAAAAGCAGAGGATTAACCTCACAATATGAGAAATCGGGAGATTGCAGCGCATGGCGGCTGCAATCTTTTTTTGCGTCCAAAATCAAAGGAACGCGCAACAAATACCGCCTTTCGGTGGGGGTATGGAGTAGATAGCAAGCACAGCAAACGAGTACCCGTTTGCGGAAAATGCTTGTTGGGATAATCCCAAACCCTTATACCGAAAGGCGGTGCGGAAATGGAAAACCGAAAGAGAAATATACAGATGAAGTTTTACGTTACGGAAGAAGAAAAGCGGCTGATCGACGAGAAGATGAAGCAGCTTCCCATAAAGCAGTATGGGGCATACTTCCGTAAAATGGCGATAGACGGGTATATTCTTGTCGTTGACCGAAGCGACACAAAAGCATATATCCGGGAACTGCAAGCGGTGAGCCGGAACATCAACCAAATTGCAAAACGCGCCAATGCGACGGGGACGGTTTACAGGCAGGATATAGAGGACATTAAAAAGGCGGTGGACGAGATATGGCGGTTACAAAGACGCACCCTATTAAATCAACCTTAAAGGCTGCGATAGACTATATCTTAAATCCCGAAAAGACAGACGGGAAGCTGCTTGCGTCCTCTTTCGGCTGCGGGCTGGAAACCGCCGATATTGAGTTTGCATGGACGCGGGAAGCTGCCGGAGATCGCGGCACACATTTAGGGCGGCACTTGATACAATCCTTTGCGGTGGGAGAAACCACACCGGAAGAAGCGCACAAAATCGGCATGGAACTTGCCGGGGCGGTATTAGGCGGCAAGTATGAGTTTGTTTTGACAACTCACGTCGATAAAGACCATCTGCATAATCACTTGATTTTCAACGCGGTTAGCTTCGTTGACTACAAAAAGTACCATTCCAACAAGCAAAGCTATCACTTTATCCGGCGCACCAGCGACAGGATATGTAAAGAGCATGGGCTATCCGTCGTCGTACCGGGACAGGACAAGGGAAAAAGCTATGCAGAATACACCGCCGAAAAGCAAGGGACAAGCTACAAAGCAAAGCTGAAAACGGCGATAGATACTCTCATTCCCCAAGTGAAAGATTTTGACGAACTGCTGCGCCGCTTGCAGGAAATGGGGTATGAAATCAAACAGGGCAAATACATTTCCTTTCGCGCTGCCGGACAGGAACGGTTTACCCGCACAAAGACGCTCGGCGCGGCCTATACGGAAGAAGCGATAAAGGAGCGTATCAAGGGCGTGTATGTTGCCAAAACAAAAACGCTGCGGGAAGATAAGAAAATCCGGCTTGTCGTCGATCTTGAAAACAGTATCAAAGCCCAACAGTCGGCGGGCTATGAACGGTGGGCGAAAATCCATAATCTGAAACAGGCTGCTAAAAGCATGAACTTCCTAACCGAAAACAAGATTGAGTATTACAGCGACCTTGAAAGCAAAATTGCGGATATTATGACCGCCCATGACGCGGCGGCAAGGGCGGTTAAAGAGGTAGAACAGCGTATGTCTGATTTGTCGCTGCTTATCAAGCACACCACCACATACCGACAGTTAAAACCGATTTACGAGGAATACAAGAAGTCGCGGGACAAGGAAAAGTATCTGCGGGGGCATGAAAGCGAAATTATCCTGTTTGAAGCTGCGGCAAAGGCACTCCGGGAAATGCAGATAAAGAAGCTGCCCGATCTCGCCGCGCTGCGCAAGGAGTATAGCAGCTTAAACGACAGGAAAAGCAAATTGTATGAGGATTACCGCCAAGCGAAAAAGCAAATGCAGGAGTACGGCATTGTCAAAAAGAACGTCGATAGTATTCTTTACCCGTCCCAAAGCAAGGCGCGGGAGCAGGAGCGATAAACCAAACATAAATAAAAAGGACAGTCGATTTACTCGGCTGTCCTTACTGGTACTGCTTGATAACTCAAGATTACTTTTCCCAAGTAAAGCGGAGATACCGGCTGGCAAGAATCTGCCCTCCATCATCAAAACAAATCACCGTACTGGGATTATCCGGAGTAATTGTCATTGTTTCTAATTCTGAACCATTAGCGTCATAACAAATGATTTCCACCGAACCAACTTCACTCCCTAATTCAAAGGTTTGATAGTCAGTAACTTCCTCTGGGGTGTAATCTGTTTTGGAGATTTCCGAATGGTTTTCATCATAATATATCATGGAAAAAGATGTTGTCGGTTGTTGAATTTCAAATGTAACTTGGCAGGAATAATCAATTCCTGTCATGGCACATTGATCAGTGATTTCCATGCGGTCAAAATAAGTTTCTGTATCAAAATATACCCCTTCTTCATCATGATACAGATAGTAAGCTGTAACAGAGTTTTCGGATTCCTCTTGCGGAAGATATGCTATCGCGCCTTCAGCACCCACGGAATCATTGTCCAAGTTTGCCCCAAACGTCATACTGGTAAAGTTCTGATCTCCAGCATAAGCAACATCTGCACTGGCAGAGAAATAATATACGCAAGCAGCGTCCAAATCAAATGAGTAGCTATTATCTGCAAAATCCGCATAGACCTTTGTATTTTCCGGCAACTCTTGCTCATTGTTTATAAAAATTGCCCCTATCGCCGATTCATAATCAGGCGTAAAATTATCCTGCGATGAATTGCAGGCCGTCATACTTACCAATAAAGCTGCCATCGAAATGGCACATAGAAGTTTCCTCATTCCTTTGCACCTCATTTATTGAATTTAGAGTTCTAAAAAGCACAATGTGCTTTTTTATTATACCATATCCAACTGTTTCATTCTACCAAGAAATATGAAAAGACATGGATTAAAGAAAATGGGTTTTACTATCACCCATGCAAATTCAAAATTGTTGCTCGGTTAATTTAGAAAAGCAAGGGTAACAAGTGGAATGTTAAGGGCTGAAAACGCCTGTATTTCTGCGGCTTCCAGCGCGGGGAAACGGCGTAGACGATACTTTATATTCAAACCCGCAAAAACGGCTTTCTAATTGTCCACGCAAGGACAAAAAAGAACAGGGGCGCGGCGCCGGAAATCGGCAACCGCGCCCCTGTTTTCTATGGACTATTCCTCGTCGGTCAAGATAAACTCCCGTTCAGAAAACTCGCTGTCCGTCATGGCTTGCAGCTTGTTTACCGTTGCGGCGGCAAGCTGACGCATATCCTCGTCCATGTAGGGCATGGCGGCAAGGATATTTTCAAGCGTTGTTTCTCGGCTGTCCTCGGCGTAGATCGCAACAATGTTTTCTTCCTCTATGGTAAAGCAGATATTCATGCTATCAAACCTCCAAATCCTTTTTATGCTCTTTCTGTTTATCTTTCGGCTGCTGCGCCGCCTGTTTCTTATACTCGTCCAGCTTTTTCAGAATAGAGGGCTTTTTCTGCGGCTGCTCCCGTTTCTCGGCTTTTACCGCTTTCGCAAGGTCGGTAACGGAAATTGCTTCGCCCGCCTTTGCCCGCTGCTCCAAATCTGCGACGGTGGGCGTTTGCGGCGTGTTATTGATAATCCCGTCAAAATTGTTGTCGTTCTGCTCTATGGTGTCCTCGACGTGCTTTAAGGGATTATCCCGCTGCGGCTGCTCGGCGGCTATGGCGTAAGCCTGTGTGCCGTTCCCCATAATGAGATACTTCCCGTCCTCCGACGCATGGTGAAAACCAAAGCCCGACGCTTCGATCTGTTCCCGGCTCATATCGGTAATATGAAAATTGCCCCTCGGCGTTCTAACGGTTTCACCCGTCAAAAGGCTTTCGGGGGTCGCTTCCGGCTGCTGCTTTTCAAGCTGCCCGTCCTTGTAGGAATATCCTTGCGCCGCGATTGCTTCAAGGGTCTTGCCTGTAACGTCGCCATAAATCCGCTTATCTGCGTCAACCAGCATTTGCAAGGTGTTTTTTACGGTGTCGGACAAGGCTTGCTGCTGTTCGGGCGGCAGCTTGTCAAATACGGGGGTTTGCTGTTCCTGCTCGGCTTGCCGTTGCTGCTGCAACTCGGTAAAATGCCCCTCAATCTCGGTAATGAGTTCCTTTGCGGTGGCCTGTATCGTTTCAAGGGACGCTTTTAACTCGGTCATTTCCTTGCCGCTGCTCCAACCCGCCACATAGCCGAAAGAATAATCGGACGTATCAAGCCCAAAGTGCTGGCAGACGGTGTAAGCGACGCTTTCCGCTTCTACCTCGCGGGTATGGCGGTCAACGCGGTTTTGTTCTTCCGGCGGGGCGTTCAAGTCCACGTCGTGCAGCTTCGCATGGGCGATTTCGTGAATGGCGGTCTTTACCGCCTGTAATTCACTCACGCCCTCTTTGATTGCAATGCGCTTGTCGGTTAGACTGAAATACCCGTTTGCGCCGTTTGTAATCTGTTCAAAAGTAATCGGGACGGGGGACGCTTTTTCAAGGGCGGCGAAAAAATCCTCGTACTGCTCCACATCGGCAAGCAGCGGTTTAACGGAAAGGTCGGGAAACTCCTTGCCCTCGGTCTGCGAAATATCAAAGACGGTTATAACCTTAAAGGCGGGGACGGTGATTTCCGTTTCTTCCTTTACCACTTTTCCCTCGCGGTCAAGCATGGGCTTTCTCGTTTCGGGGTCGATTTTATCAACCAGCTTTTTCACCTTGTAGGGTGCGGGGGCAAAGATTTTAATGCCTTTCTCGCCTTTCTTTACATGGCGGTCAAACTCCTTTTCCCATTGACGGAAGCCCATTACTAAATTGCCGCCCTGCATAGCAATTAGGATAGTGTTATTCAAACTATAATCATGGAACTTCGACATAGCGGTTAGAAACTCTTTGTAGCGGTCGCTGTCAAAAATCGCTTGTACGCCCTGTTCCAAACGGGCGGTGATCTCCTTTACCTTTTCGGCGGGCTTTTCGGAAGTAAGGATAATGGGGACGACGGGGCGGGGCTGCTGCGGCTCTGCGGCCTGTACGGCTGCTTGCTGCGTTTCGGCTGCGTCCATATAGGCTTTGTCCTGTTCGCCGCGCGACCGCTGCGGGTAACTCATAATGCGGTATTCCTCCGGCACTTCGCGCCCCTCAAACTGCCGTTCCCACTCGTCGCCGCTTTCCACGATATAGCCGTATTCGGTAAACGCGCCTTTTTCCTGCGCGGCGGCGTTCCTGCCGAAAGTAGTAAGGTCAATGCCGCCTTTCCATTCTTCGGGCATTTGTACCATGCCGGATTGATATAAGTAATAGTCGCCCAAATCGCGGTAGGTATGTACTTCGGGGATATGGACGTAAAAATCCACGTTGTAGGTGAAGTCAATTACCTGTCCGATATTTGCAAGCCCGTTTTTCTGCTGCAAAGCTGCGTTCAGCTTGCCAACCTCGGCGGGGTCAAGCTGTTCGAGCTGCGCCGCAAGAAAATTGAGTTCGTCCACGTCGGCGGCGCATACCATTTCATAAGGCAAAGCAATATGTTTCTCCGGGTCGTCGGAATAGCCGCGAATGGAAAAATCCTGCGGGTTGTCTGCGGTAATGCCTACGTTCCGCATAGCTTCGTGTAACTGCTCCTTTGTGGCAGGCATATCCAGCCAATAGCCGCTTGGGTCGCCCGCTTCAAAGCGGCTGCGGTTGCCTATCATAATAGAAAACTGTTCGCTCATGTGTTCACGCTCCTTTTCCTGCCCGGTATTTTCGGGGATAGCTGCCGCCTGTTGCTGCTGCGGGGGTTCTTCGCCCTCTATGGTGTAGTCCGGCATGAGCATACCGTTTACTTTGAAATAGTCGGCGTACTCCTGCGGGATAGGCGGGGAGATTTCCGTAAACAAGCGGTCATACGCTTTGATACGCCCATTCAGATACTTTTCCATAGCCGCCTTATCGGTGAAAACCTTTCTATCTTGTCCGGCAATCTTCGCTTGGGTTCTGCTTGGGCTGTTGGTGCGCACGCTCCATGTAAGCGTCCATGAATACGGGATAGATTTCTGCGCTTCTTTGTCATAGCGGGTATTCTCGTAAATGTAGTAATTCATCTGATATACCCGGTTGCTGCGGGTATATCGGTCATATTCATTTTTCTGCCACTCATTAGCGGTGTGCTGGACGTGCGGCGTTCTCACATATTCAAGTGCTTTATCCAGCAAAAGCGTTTTCCCCGCCTGTTCTTCCCATGCGGCGGCTTGCTCCTTTAAGCTGTCAAAAATCGCCTGTTCTGCCGCCGCGCTTTCGCTGCGCATGGAAAGTAGCTGCGCAATCGGCAAGGAAGCATAAGGGGCAATATCTCCGTCCTTTGCTTCAAAATATATCCGGCGTTCTATCCGCATGGTTTCGGCGGCTTCTAATTTGTCATGGTCGTATGAGGTGTACGGCATATTGTTTCATCACGTCCTTTCTCGGTCATATAAGGGTTTGGGACTATCCCAACAAGCAAAATGCCCGCGCCGTTCCAAGAGCAGCGCGGGCATTTCTCGCAAACGGGTACTCGTTTGCTGTGCTTGCTATGTAGTTGTTTTTATCCGTAAACGCCTGTTTCTCTCACTTTCCGCTTTCTGCCTGCGGCGTATCTTTGCCGCACAATCGGGACAGTATTTCGCCCGATTGCTGCCCGCCGCAAACGTGCTGCCGCATACCGCGCAACGCTTCAAATCGGTTTCCCCGCTGCGGGTGATCTGTTCGCAAAGCTGCCTGTCTGCGGGTAAAACCGCTTCGCGGAAATAACGGCATAACAGCGAATAGCTGATACTCTGCACACACACGCAAGTTTCCCCGTCGTCCAATAGCAGACAGTTCCCGCAATCGTTGTTGGCGCACGCGGCGCGGGTCATTTTCTTAACGGCTCGATACTGCTTTTCATCAAGCCTAATCATTTTCGGTTCTGCTCGACGCGGAAGTTTACATACTTGCCGCCTGTGTCGGCAAGCAGCACAACCCCGTCAAAGGTCTTTCCCGTTTTGGTGGAGTACATACCCTTGATTTTTACCTTTCCGTCTTTCAAAAGGGCGGCGGCAATCGCCTTTGTGAAAGTCTTTTTGCGCTGCTGAAAGAACAAGTCATTTTTCCACATGACAAAGCTGCAAGCCCTGTCGGAACAGTAGTAGTTTTTCTTGCCCTCGTAAACCGTCGCGCCGCAACGGGGGCAAGTGCCGATTGCTTCCCGCTGCGGGGTAAACAGCTTCGCTTTATCTTCGGAAATCGCGGAATAGGTTTTGACAAGCCCCGCTGTCATTTCCTCAATGCTGCGCATGAAATCGTCCGGGCTGTCGCTGCCTTTGGCAATCCCGGTAAGGCGGGTTTCCCATTCTGCCGTAAGCTGCGGGGACGTAAGGACTTCGGGCAGGATAGCGGCAAGGTTATACCCGTCCTTTGTGGGGATTAGCTTTTTGCCCTTGCGCTCGGCAAAGCCCGCACTAATGAGTTTTTCAATGATACCCGCCCGCGTTGCGGTAGTGCCTAACCCTTTGCGCTCTGCGTCCTCCGGCGTTTCTTCCTTGCCCGCGTTCTCCATAGCGGACAGAAGCGTATCTTCGGTATATGCTTTCGGGGGCTGCGTGTAACACTCGGAGATCTCCGCTGCCGGATTGTCAAAGGTCTGCCCCTCGGCAAGCGGCGGCAAAACGGTTTCCGGCTCTGCGTCCTCGTCCTGTTCCTCGGACGCGGCGCGGGACAGCTTTTCAATCTCACGCCACCCCTCGCAAAGCGTCGTCTTTCCCTTTGCGGTAAAGGTATAACCGCCGCAAGAGATAACCGCCGTAACCGCTTCATATTCATAGGGCGCGGCTGCGGCGCAAAGCAGCTTCGCGCATACAAGGGTCATAAGTTTTGTTTCGCTGTCGGTAAGGGAAGAAAAGCCCGTTTTCAAAAACTCGGCTGTCGGCAAAATAGCGTGGTGGTCGGTTACTTTGCTGTTGTCGCAAACCCTTGTAAGGTCTGCTTGCAGCTTCACGTCCCGCATAAAGGGAAGCAGCGAACAAAGCCCGGTAATGAGTTCCTTTGTGCTGCCCTCCATATCGGAAGTGATATATTTACTGTCGGTGCGGGGATAGGTCAAAAGCCGTTTTTCATAGAGGGCTTGCGCATAGTCAAGGGTCTGTTTCGCCGTAAATCCAAATAGGCGGTTTGCTTCCCGCTGCAAAGAAGTAAGGTCAAACAGTTTCGGCGGGGCTGCGGTCTTTTTCTCTTTTTTAAGAGAAGTGCAAACGGCCTGCGATTTCTCGCAAGCCGCTTTCATCTGCCGCGCCGCCGCTTCGTCGTCCTGCCTTTCGGAAAGGGCGGCAACGCCGCCAACGTCCAGCCGGACGACATGATATTTCTCTTTCTTAAAGCTGCTGATTGCATAGTCGCGGTTTACCAGCATTGCAAGGGTGGGCGTTTGCACTCTGCCGACATTCAATGTTTTATGGTAGAGGATAGAGAAAAGGCGGGTCGCGTTAATGCCAATGAGCCAATCGGCCTTTGCTCTGCAAAGCGCGGATTGATACAGGTTGTCATAACCGCGCCCGTCTTTGAGGTTTGAAAAGCCCTCGCGGATTGCGCTTTCTTCCATGCTGCTAATCCAAAGGCGGGAAAAGGGCTTTTTGCAATTCGCCTGGTCATAGACAAAACGGAAAATGAGTTCTCCCTCGCGCCCGCTGTCGCACGCATTGACAATCTCGGTAACGTCGCTGCGGTGCATAAGGTCTTTGAGAATAGAAAACTGCTGCTCCTTGCCGCTGGCAACGATAAACCGCCACTCCTGCGGGACAATGGGGAGATCGTCGTACTTCCATTTACGGTACTGCTCGTTGTAGGTCGCCGCGTCTGCAAGGCTAATCAAATGCCCGACACACCACGACACAAGGTAGCCGCCGCCCTCATAATATCCGCTGCACTTTTCATTTGCGCCAATAACGGCGGCAATCGCCGCCCCGACGCTCGGTTTTTCTGCAATTACCAATTTCATAGATTTTCGTCCTCCTGCTCGGTCTGTTCGGTTTCGACTTCTTCCGTTTCCTCGTCGTCCTCGTCAAAATCAAGGTCGTCAAGGTTGTTGCTGCCTTTCGCCGCGTCCTTTTTGGACTTCAAAATCTTAAAGTAGTAGAACGCGCCGCCGCCCGCTGCGGCAACAAGCAGCACGACAAGCAGAATACCCATGCCGCCGCCTTTATCTTCCTCCGGCTCCGGCTGCTCGGTTTCTTCCGGCTCCGGCTCGGCTTCCTTGCCCGCGCACTCGCTCATGTTGACGCTGCAAACGGGGCAATCGGTGTTGACGCTTCCGGCAACGCATTTTTCAGTACAGCTACAAGCGGGGGTTTCGGTCTGTTCGTCCTCCATAAGCTGCAAAAGGTCTTTTTCATCAACTTGATTGAGGAAATGGACGGTGTTTTCTCCGTCCTCGGCGCGGTCAATGATGATGTAAAAATAGTTTCCGTTTTTCGTAACGACGGTAATAAATTGTTTATCGCCGGACGCTTCGCCCGTTATGTCGTCCACAAGGCTCATGTTGCCCTCCGGCGTTAAGGGCTGCGGCTCATAGCCGCCCGTCGTTTCTTCCGGCTCGGTTTCGGTTACGGGGGTAGGCGGCTCGTCGCTCACATCACCGCCGCCCGCAAAAGCGGTAACAGAAAAGCCGCCCATGAGTACAAGGGCGGCAAGCAAAGCTGTAACGCTGCGAAACAGTTTTTTATGCTTCATCTTCGGTTTCCTCCTGTTCGTCGGTATAGTCTGCGTCCGGCTGCGGCAAGGCAATTTCGCCGCTGGCGTAAGCGGAGAGGAACGCGGCAAGCTGCGCCCCGTCGAGGTGTACCGCTTTCACCATTTGAACGATCTGCGCGTTTTCTTCCTCGATTTTCTGCGCTTCAAGGTCTTTCAGCCTTTTTTGGTATTCAAGGATTTTCGCCCTCGTTTTCTCAATATCCCGTTCGATACGGTCAAGTTTCGTGTTTGCCATAGAAATAAACTCCTTTCAAAGTCAGTTGTAATGTAGCCGCCCATAGGCGTAAAAATGGGATTGCCAATAGCTTGTATCAAGTTTTGCGTATTGTATCGGGTCGCCACAATGCAGCATGACGGGGCTTCCGTCCCCGTCCTCGCCAACGTAGATACCCACATGAGATACCCCCGGTGTGTCATATGTACCCGTAAAGAAAACCAAATCCCCCGGCTGCGGGTTGGAAACGCGGGTTGAAATGTTGTAAAGCCCCTGCGCCCCAAGTCTGCCCGTATTGTATAAGCCGCTGTTCGTCAGCACATAGCTAACAAAACCGCTGCAATCAAAAGAGGTTTCCGGGCTGCTGCCGCCCCACACATAAGGAAAACCGACATACTTTTCCGCTTCCTCAATGAGCCGCGCAAACTGTTCATCTTCCAGATAGGCGGGCGGGATTTCATAATCCGCTGGCGGGTTTTCATAGTATTTTGAAATATAGCCGGATTGCGGGAAAAGGTCGGGTCTGTTCCCAAGCGACGACATATACATAGCGTACATGGATAGCTGTTCCTCGCCCATAATGTAAACGGGAACATGGGAGAGGTTGAAGTTTTCCAAATCCACATTGAGAATGTAATAGTTATAGGCTACTTCAACGTCGTATTCGTTGCCCTCGCTGTCCGTCCGCGTTTCGGTGCGGTAGCGTACCTCGACTTCCTCCGTAACCGTCAAGATATACTGTTTATCAAAGAGCATTTCAAGGGTGCTTTGCGCTTCATCGAGAGTAAACACGCCCTCATGCCAAGCGGAGAGGATAGAGATTAGCACATACGGGTCATGCTCGATCTCGTCAGCCGTTACCCGGTATTCGTCATAGCCGGGGTATTCGCTTTCGATGTTATCCAGCATATCCTGTAACTCGGCTTCCATAGCGACATACGCGCTTTCTGCGCCTGTAATATCCGCGTCCTCGGAGAGATAGGACGACGCAATCAAGCCGCTGCCGCTGTTGCCGCCGAACAGGGAACAAGAGGACAAGCCGCCGAAAAACAGAAGCACGATAAAGGCAATCCCGCCCACAATCAAGCAGCCTTTCCAATGCCGGACGACAAAGAACGTCGCCCGTTTGGTTTCCTGCGCCGTTTTCTTCGCCGCCTTTGCGGTGGCTTCGGCGGTCTTTTTCACCTTGCCGCCCGTTTTCAACGCCTTTGCATACTGCTTTTTAATGCGCTGTTTTTGCCAAAAACGGGAAATCGGGTTGGAGTGCGCAAGGGCGGGGTTATCATGCAGCGCCTTTTGGTAGAGGAAATCGGCGTTTGCCTTTGCTGCCTTTTTCTCGGCTGCTGCCGCCGCCCGGTAAGGTTTCAGCTTATGGCTGCGTATGCCGCGTTTTACTGCCCGCGTCGTCATGCCGCCCGCTTTCTCGCCCACAAGTTCTATCCTGTGTCCGCTTTCCACACCGACGTTTTCTTTCTCCACCTCATAGATTTTTCCATGTACGGCGGCGTCCAATTCCTGCGCCGGACGGGATAACGGGTTATGACGCAACTTGCCGTTTGGGGGCTTATCCGTTTTTTCAAAAGCAAGGCGCGTCTTTGCTTTGCCTTTGGCTTCGTCAAAAACGCGCTCTTTTGTGATTTTGGTCTGTTTGGGGATAGCTGCCCGCGCTTTGTCTAAACGGTCAGCCGCCGTATCGGATTTTTTGATTGCCTTTTGCAGGTCCGGCGTTGCCCGTTCCGCTTCGGAAAACTGCAAGCGGGACGTATGGGTTTTAAGCTGTGCTGCGTCAAGGGTCTTTTTCTCCGCGCCCTTTTCAAAGTGGCGGCTAACCTCTGTGCCAATACGTTGGGTGGCTTTTTCCGCTGCTCCCGCTACGGGGGCTGAATAGTTTTCCTCCGGCGGTCTTTCGCTGATACTCGTTGTTTCGCCCGTCGTAAGGTTTTCCGCAACCGCCCCGTCGCGGGTCATTTTCTGCGTTACCTTGTCGGGGGCTTTTAATTCCTTGCTCAATGTTCATCACCTCCAATACGCTGTTTTGCAAGGGTGCAGTATTCGGGGTTGATCTCTATACCCACATAGCGGCGGGAAAGGCTTTTTGCCGCCGCTGCGGTCGTGCCGCTGCCTAAAAACGGGTCAAGCACAATCCCGCCGACAGGACAGCCCGCCAAAATGCACGTTTCCGCAAGTTTGGGCGGGAACGCTGCAAAATGCCCGCCGCGATAGGAAGCTGTGTTGATCTGCCAAACGTTGCGGCGGCTGCGGACGGGGGAAATCATTTCGTCGGTGTATGCGCCTTTCCTGCGGGGACGGTTGATTTTCTGCGGCTGGTTTTGCCCCGGAACGGTAGCGGCATATTTGTTGCCTTTCCCAACTCCGCTTTTCAGCCGTACCGCCGTTGTGGGGGCTATCGGCTCGGCTACTGCTTGCCAATCGTAGTAATATTTCTTCGACTTGGTAAGCAGAAACACATATTCATAGCAGCGCGTCGGTCTGTCCCGCGTGCTTTCCGGCATGGCGTTTCCCTTGTGCCAAATGATAGAACTGCGCAAATACCAACCGTTGCCCCGCAAGGCAAGGGCTACAAGCCACGGAATACCGATTAGGTCTTTCGGCTTGCAGCCGGGGGCGCGGTGGTTTACCGCCACTTGCTGCCCGTTCCTGCCTTTGGGATATTTCGGGTCTTGGTGGTCGGCTTTGCTGCCTGTGCCGCAATAAGTGTCCGCGATATTCAGCCAACAAGTACCCTCCGGCGTAAGCACCCGCTTTACCTCATGGAAAACCGCTGTAATGCGGGAAACATATTCCTCCGGCGTTGCTTCCCGTCCGATCTGCCCGTCTGTGCCGTAATCGCGCAAAGCATAGTAGGGCGGGGACGTTACGCAACAATCCATACAGTTATCCGGCAAGGTTTGAAGCACCTGCAAGCTGTCGCCGCAATAGATTTTATCCGTTTCTATCTTCATGCTGACACCTCGCCGGGCTTGGTCGTCATCACGCGGTAGAGTTCCGTATCTTTTGGGAAACGGTCAATAAAGGGCAAAATCACGTTGCCATAGAAGATAAGTCCCTCGCCCGCTTCGGAATGGGTTACATAGGTCATTTGCTGCTGTGAAATGTTAAGCTGCTTGGCAAGGATTTCCCGGTCGCCCTGGGCTTGGTTGAGCATATACACAAAATCACTGTTTTCAAAGATGTTCTCCACCTCGCGGGACGACAACAAATCTTTCACGTTTTGGGTGATACCTGTCGGAATACCGCCCCACTTCCTAAAACGCTTCCAAATCTCGACGCTGTATGCTGCGGTCTGTTCCTCTTTGAGCAGCAAATGAAACTCGTCGATGTAATACCGCGTCGCCTTGCCCTCGCTGCGGTTTACCGTTACTCTGTTCCATACTTGGTCTTGGACGATAAGCATACCGACTTTTTTAAGCTGCGTACCGAGTTCCTTAATATCAAAGCAGACAAGGCGGTTATGAATGTCAACGTTTGTCCTGTGGTTAAAAATGTTCAAGCTGCCGTTTACATAGAGTTCCAATGCCGCCGCGATACGCTGCGCTTCCTTTTCCGGCTGCTTCTTGATCTCGTCGTAGAGGTCGCCCAAAATCGGCATATTTTCGGGCTTCGGGTCGGCAAGGTAGTTGCGGTACACGCTGATAACAGCGCGGTCAATCAAGGTCTTTTCGACAGCTTCCAGCCCGTTTTTACCTCCCATAATCAACTCACAAAAGGAAAGGATAAAATCGCTCTTTAAGGCTATGGGCGTGTCGCCCTCGCTGTAATTGAGGTTAATATCCATAGGGTTAATGTACTGCGTGCTGTTCTGCGAAACCTTGATAACCTGTCCTTTCAAACGTCCGACAAGGGGGTAATATTCGGCTTCGGGGTCGCAAATGATAATGTCGTCGGACGTGATAAGAAAAGCGTTTGTGATTTCACGTTTTGCAGAAAAACTTTTGCCGCTGCCCGGTGTGCCGAGTATCAAGCCGTTGGGGTTTTTCAGCTTCTTTCGGTCGCACAAAATCATGTTGTTGGAAAGGGCATTTAAGCCGTAATACAATGCTTCGCCGCTTTGGAACAGCTCTTGCACCGTAAAGGGAACGAAAACGGCGGTGCTGCTGGTCGTCAAGCCGCGCTGGATATGGATAAGGTTTTCCCCCAACGGGATAGAGGACATAAGCCCCTGTTCCTGCCGGTAGTCAAGGCGGGTCAAAATGCAGTTGTATTTCTGTGCGATTGCCGCCGCCCCGAACACTTCGTTATCCAATTTCTGCTTGGTATCTGCAAGGTTTAAGACAAGCAGCGTAAGCAGAAACATTCTTTCGTTGCGGCTCTGCAAATCGCGGAGTAGGTTTTTTGCTTCCCCGCCGTAGGTGGCAAGGTCGGACGGAATAATATCCATGTCATAACCGCTGCGGATTGCTTTCTTTTGTTCTTCAATCTTCATGCGGTCAAGGTCGGTGATCTTGCGCTTAATCGTCTTGATTGCTTCGTTGTGGTCGATACTCTGAATGTGCAGATTGACGATAATCCCGTTTTCCGCGTCCATGAAGTCAGCAAGCATACGGTCGGAAAGTTCCGGCGCGACGATCTGCAAAAAGGAAACCGCACCAAACTTGCCGCCCATTTGAAACATTCGCCCGTCGCCAAATCGGAAAGAGGACGGGGCGATAAAGTCTTTGACAGAAAGACCGCTTGCGGGTAGCCGTTCCCACGCAAAGTTAAAGCGTTCCCCGTCCGGGTGGAAAATCCCATGCAGCACTTCAAGACGCTGTTTCCCGTCCAATACCCGCGCCGCCGCGCCGATCACCTTAAAATGGTTGAGGGTGTCCGTTTCAATGCGGGCAAGACGCGCCCGCGCCGATCTAATGTCCTTTGCTTCAACGGTAAAGGTGAGAAACTTGGTCTTGATAAGCCCGTTGTTTCCGCGTTCAAGCTGCGTCCTAAGCATTTCGGTGTATTCTGCTCTGATACTGTCGAAGTCATCATTCTGCGGCGCAATCGTGATACTGTTCTTGAAATCGTCCTTGTTCGCATGGCGGCTGATTAGGGAAAGCTGCACGCTGATAGAAGCGTCGAACGAGTTATACATATCGCAAAGGGCTTCAAAAATGGCGGTTTTGTCGTCCGGCTGCGCAAGCTGATAGTTGATGTCCTCAAACTCAATGCACTTGGAATACCGCCCGTTTGCAAGGCGGCAAATCCCGTCCTTATACATTCGCTCAAACGGTATGCTGTCCTGCGCCGTATGGGGCTTCCCGTCGCCCTTTGCCTGTCGGATAAGGGTATCTATCTGTTTTCTTTCCTGTCGGGAAAGTTTACGCTTTTCGTTTTGGGTGTTTTTCTTTTCCTTTGACAATCGCCCGTACCTCCTTATCTAATTGCTCTTGCCGCGCAAGGGCGGCATAAAAATTGTTGGTCTGATAAGGTCGCTCTTTGGGGCGAAGAAACTTCACTTCCACAAATTGCCGAATAATCACTTCCAGCGGTTGCCCGTTTTTCTCGTACATGGCAAGCAAAAACATAGGCAGCATGGCAAGCACCATGCACAATGCCGCTGTGGTTGTTCCAACGCTGTCTTTTACCAAAAAGAACAGCGGCAGTCCGATTGCTACCGCCGCGCTGAAACAAATTAGCTGTCGTTTCGTAAGGTTGAACATTACCTTGCTTTTGATTTTTGTTAAGTCCTTTGGGACGGTTACATACGCCATTTCAAACCTCCTTTCTGCCCGGAATGTAATCTTCAAAACGGGGGACAGCATAGAAAAGCCGTTTGTTATTTACCCACCGTTGCAAATGGCGGGTAACAGGCGGGGCGGTTGGACGCTCGTAAATCATCACATACGGGTCAAAGCCCATAGCCCGCAAGGTGTTCACGCGGTATAAATCCTGTTCGTGAGTGCTGCCGTAGTTGGTAAGAACATACACGCGCCGCTGGCGGCTGCTCTTAATGGCGGTCAAATCCAAAAAACGTTGGAAATACCCGGTTAAGTCCTCGTCGGGATTATCCCATGCAAAATGTACCGCTTTTATCCGTACCCGATTTAACAGGCTGACATTATCCCTGTTCACAAGGCGAATATCCAGCCCTTGCGAAAAATCCACCCATGCGCGGCTTCGTATAAGCTGCTCAATGAGATTTTCATGGTCGGGACAGGCAAGCAGATTAGCGTCCATGATTTTTATTTCCGGCTGCCATTTCCAAAACTCGGACAAATCCGCAACCTTAACACTTTTGCGTCCCTCTTTACTGCTGACAATGCAAAACCCGCAATTTCTCGGACAACCCCGGCTTAAAAAGCCGTAGGCAATCCCGAAAAACTGCGGGTAGATAGAATAATCCGGGTAACTGTGTTCCACTTCCGGCGGCAAGCGGTTTTTCGTGTCGTAGCCCGTACCGCCGAAAATAACTTGTTCCGCGTTGGTAACGGTTATCGTGTCTTTGGAATAGGTGTCCGTAAAGACGCGGCTTTTATATACAAGGTCGTACCGCCCCTTTGCGTTCCACCATTCCACCGTATGCCCCTTTGCTTTATGATACGCGGATAGCTTCATCAAGCAGAGGTTGGGGAAATTATGGCTGTCAACGTCGATTAAACCGATTTTCAAATCATAACTCACCCCCTTAATGTGCCGAAAAGACGCTCTTTGCAAGGCTTCCCGTTTTGAAAAGCGTAAAGCACAAGAGGACGGTATAGCCCATGCAAGCCCAGATCGCGCCGGAAATGTCGTCGGTCGCTGCGATTGTTTGTATCAACACCGCATAAATGCCGACACACACCAAGATCAGAAACGCCTGAAAACCAAGCGCAAGCAAAGATTTTAAGTAATTCTGTCCCATGCTGCCCCATTCGTGATTTACCATTGTTGCCATCGGGATAGGGGCAACGCTCGTTACAAGATATATTTCAATCATGCGCCCATACACCACAAGCATAATGCAGATTGACAGGGCTTTCATGGTAAGCCCTACAAAGAGGGATTGAAACCATAACCCCAAAAGACCGCCCACGCTCATAGCGTCGAGTTTTGCTTCAATGTCGGTAATGACGGTGGTAACGTCTATGCTTGTATCGGATATGATAACCCCCGCGCTCTGATTGACGACGCTCTGCGTAACGTCGAAAACTCCCATGACGATGTTCCAAGTGTTTGTTACCAGCAGCACCGCAACAAAGGTCTTAAAAATCCATTTGAAGAAAATCCAAGTGTCGAGATCGTGCAGATTGTTTTTTTCAATTACAAGCTGGATTAGTTCATAACACATGACAAAGGTAATGATAACGCCCGCAATCGGTACAATGACGTTTTCCGAAAGGCTGCGTATCATGTTGAATATGCCCGCGTTCCACCCGGCGGGGGTCGTGCCGACTTGTGTTGCGATTTCTCCAACCTCTGTATTTACGCTGTCAAACAAGCCGGAAAGGTTCGATAAAATCCCGTCTGTCAAAATGCCGCGAAACCAATCTTCAATCATCTGCCATATCAAAAGTTAATCCCTCCTTTCCCGCGCCCTCCCGTTTCCGAGAGGGCGCGGCGGGTGGTATTTGTTTTAGGCATTATCCAAAAAGTTGAGAAAGCAGGGGAACAAGGGTGCCGCCGATCAAAGCGACGCCGCCGCCCGCCATGAGCTGTTTCATACCAAAATAGGTGTAAAACTCT
>ENA-OYWP01000202-OYWP01000202.1-human-gut-metagenome-genome-assembly--contig:-NODE-202-length-20710-cov-8.052239_pt1 | contig 20710 bp, 15 predicted proteins | sample MGYA00244814_ERZ653404 | MGnify/ENA primary metagenome ERZ653404 (study PRJEB26926, sample SAMN06165044) | human gut metagenome | biome: ENVO:00009003; feature: ENVO:2100002; material: ENVO:00002003...
GGCTCGGAGATGTGTATAAGAGACAGGATAAATCATGTTACATATTATTTTCTTGATAACGAGTATTATTTCAAGCGTGATTTCGGACTTTACGGTTATTATGACGATGCGGAAAGATATGCTTTCTTCTCCCGTGCCGTTCTTGAAATGCTCAAGGTCATCGACTTCAAGCCGCAGATAATAAATTCTAACGACTGGCAGTGCGCTCTTATACCTGTATACTACAGCATTTTCTACAGAAACGATGAAAAGCTGTGGGGCATAAAGAATGTATTTACTATACACAACATTCAGTACCAGGGCAGATACGGTATGGAGATACTTGAGGATGTTCTGGGTATACCCAAGCACTTCGCTTCACTTATGGAATATGACAGGGATATAAACCTTATGAAAGCCGCTATTGAGGTTGCGGACAAGGTCACAACGGTATCTCCGACATATTCGAAGGAAATACTCGACCCGTGGTTCTCGCACGGTCTTGACAGAGCACTTTCAGACAAGCAGTACAAGACCTGCGGTTTCCTGAACGGCATAGACACTGATATGTATAACCCTGCTACAGATCCTTCCATCCCTGCAAACTTCACGGTTTCGAAGAAGGCAGGCAAGAAGATATGCACGCAGAAGCTGCTTGAAGAAGTAGGACTTCCTCAGGGTGACGAGCCGGTTCTCGGTATGGTATCAAGACTTGTTGAGCATAAGGGCTTTGATCTTGTAAAGTGTGTGTTTGATGATATAATAAATCTCGGCTACAAGGTAGTTATATTAGGCTCGGGCGAGGCTCAGTACGAGCAGTTCTTCCACGAGATGCGCTGGAAATATCCCGACAGAGTGGCGTTCACCTGCGGATATATCCCTGACCTTGCAAAGAAAATCTATGCCGGAGCGAATATGTTCCTTATGCCCAGTAAGAGCGAGCCGTGCGGACTTGCACAGATGATCTCTCTGCGTTACGGCACTATCCCGATAGTACGCAAAACGGGCGGTCTTGCTGACAGCATAGTTGACTGCGGAGATGAGAACGGTACAGGCTACACCTTTCAGTCATATAACGCTCACGATATGCTCTATGCGGTAAAGAGAGCGAAGGATTGCTACTGGAACAAGACAGAGTGGAACAAGCTGGTTACCAGAGCTATGAAGGCGGATTTCAGCTGGAAGCAGTCGGCTAAGCTGTATATCGGTCTTTACAAGGAGCTTGTAGGAGAGCAGTAAGCGATAAAAATCAATATGTACGGGCAGTCGCTTCTATGAAACGTCACTGCCCGTCATTCGTGTAACCGGAAAAGTTAATGTGTTAAAAGAGAAAGAGGACAGAAAATGTTAATTGCGATAATCGCTCTTGTGATAGGCGCTGCGCTGTATGTTGTGAACATGGTCGGCGTGAACATCAATGCAAATGTTATATGCTCGCTCGGCGTGCTGATAGTGGGATTCGCTATGCTGATAAAGGGTGCGGATCTGTTTGTCGAGGGTGCGTCAAAAATTGCGGCTAAATTTAAAATCCCGCAGATAGTAATAGGTCTTACGATAGTGGCGATGGGTACTTCTGCACCTGAGGCGGCTATCAGTATAAGTGCGGCATTTCAGGATGCGGCGGCTATTTCGATAGGTAACGTGGTGGGCAGTAATATTATGAACATACTGCTGATACTCGGCGTCAGCGCAGTGATTACAAACCTTAAGATAAAGCCGAACACGCTTAAATTTGAGATACCGTTTGTTGTGCTAATAACCGCTGTATTACTGCTGCTCGGCTGGATAGGCGGAGGGCTTGACAAGATAGACGGCGTGATTATGCTGGTGCTTTTTGCGGCGTTCTTAGGCTATCTGTTCTACCTTTACAAGAAGGGTGACGACAGTTCGGCAGATGAAGTGCCGCAACTTACCGAAAAGGACAAGATACCTGTTCTGATACTTATCACTCTTATAGGACTTGTGAGCATCGTACTCGGAAGCGACCTTACGGTTGCGTCCGCAAAGAGCATAGCGCAGGTAATAGGAGTGGACGACAGAACTATCTCGCTGACCGTTGTTGCATTCGGCACATCGCTGCCGGAGCTTATAACCTGCATTGCGGCTTCGCTCAAGAAGAAATCCGATATTGCTATAGGCAATATAATCGGCAGTAACATTTTCAATATCTTGTTCGTTGTAGGTCTGGCGTCAATATGCTCGCCGAGCGTACTGACCTTCGGTGAGGCATTTATCATTGATACTATAGTTGCGATAGCTACTGCTGTACTGCTGGGTCTGCTCGTTTTACGCAAAAAGGAGCTTACAAAAGCGGGCGGTATAATTATGCTCGTTGCTTACGCAGGATATTTTGCGTATCTTTTTATTAACCCGTTAGGGCTTGCATGATAGGAGAAAATATGGTATTTGAAAAAATAAGAAAAGCTGACCGTGAAGAATATCTCGCTATGGAGCATGATTTCTATCATTCTCCCGCTGTGCTTCACCCTATCCCCGATGAAAATCATAAGCTGACATTCGATATGCTTATGGAAGGCTCACCGTATACGGTCTGCTTTATGTTCCGCAGTGACGATAAAAAAGAGATTTACGGCTTTGCACTGCTTGCACTTACTTATTCAAACGAGGCGGGCGGTATTGTGGTATGGCTTGAGGAGATATATGTAAAGCCGGAGCATCGCTGTAAAGGTATAACAGGAGAATTTTTTAAGTTTATTGAAAAGGAATATGCCGATGTTGCAAGAATCCGTCTTGAAACAGAGCCTGACAACGAAAGAGCGGTAAGGCTGTACGAAAGAAACGGATTCACAAAACTCGGTTATTCGCAGATGTATAAAGGCAATTAACTTAAAAAACGTGTAAACGGTGTGAAAACGCAAAATTCGTTGTTGTTTATCCACAAAAAAGTTTTCAAAGTTTGGATTAACTAATGGTTGATTGACGGTCGTGAATTTGGTATAATATAGGAGTATTAAGCGGTGTTATAATGCCGTATCGGAGGTACATTATATGAAGAAAACGACCAAAAAGATTTCAGCGGCCGCTCTTGCTCTTATAATGGGTGCGACAGCGTTTACGGGTTGCTCGGGAAGTACGAATTCCACACCCGGCGGAACGGACAGCGCCGCATCAACAAGCGGCGGAGCAGCTACCGGCAGTCAGAAGATAATGTCTTCTAACGAAAATGTAAAGAGTGCCGTAGACAACGTTTCTGTAGCGGAAGACTACAAGAATATTAAGGTTGATACGAAACTCAAGTTCATGGCGTGGTATGATATTCAAGAGGCATCGCCTGCGGTAGAGCTTTTCAAGACGCTTTACGGAACTCCTAAGAACAAGCCCGAGGGTTATGAATCAGTGGCTGACGAAAATGTTTTCGTAAATGTTAAGGTTTCCAACTACAACAACAGATACCTTGACCTTGCAAAGCTGGTTCAGTCGGATGAATCACCCGATACATTCCCTTTTGAAACATCCAACTATCCTTACGGAATTTATCAGAACCTTTTCCAGACAATCGACGGTGTTGTTGATACAAATACTGAGGATTGGGTTGATTATAAGCCGATCATAGACAAGTTCAACTGGGGCGGTAAGGTTTATACGCCTATTGTTGACGTAAACCCCGCAACTCTGCTCTGGTACAGAAAGTCCATCATTGAAGAAAACGGCTTTGACGATCCTTGGGAGCTGTTTGAAAAGGGCGAGTGGACATGGTCAAAGTGCATCGAAATGGCAAGAAAGTTCACAGATCCCGACAACGCAAAGTATGCGTTTGACGGTTACGGCCTTGACCACGCATTTATCGCTACAACAGGTAAGCCCCTTATCGGTCTTGAGAACGGTAAGCTGGTAAGCAACCTCTATGATGCAAACATCGAAAAGTGCATGGATATGCTCCGTACATTCGATGATACTCAGGAACAGCTCCGTTATCCCAGAGAGATAGAAAACAACTGGACACCCAGCTATAATGAATGGGCTGACGGCAATACGCTCTTCATTGAGGACGGCACATGGAGATATGAAGAAACCTGGAGAAAGTTCAAGAAGAAAAACAAGTGGGAAGATGATGAGATAAACTTTGTACCCTTCCCCTAGATGGACGGTGCGGATACATATTATCAGGAAATGAAACAGGACGCTTATATGTTCGTTTCGGGTTCAAAGAATGCTGACGGTTATAAGGCGTGGATATATGCTAACCTGTTATCATCTAAGGACGAGGAAGTAAAGAAGGCCGGAAGACAGCAGTCTATTGATGAGTTCGACTGGAATGAAACACTTCTTGACAGGCTTGATAAGCTGAAGGATCCTGCTACATTTGAATCGGTATTTGAGTTCAAGAACGGTATAGGTCCTGATATAGCTGACTCTACAAACGGTGAAAACGCAGTGGGCCATCTCACATCAGACGTTATAATGGGCGGTAATTCGTTCACTACAGTCCGTGAAGAAAACAAGGGCGTAATTGAAGCAAGAATCAAGGAGCTTAACGCTACTGTTTCCTAAACCGAAAAATCAATACAGATATAATGCCGACGGCTTTTGCCGTCGGCATTTCAGCTTGTAGAAAAAGTCTTGTATTTGATGTACTTCTGTTATATCATTCAGTTTTGACTATGATAATGGCTACCGGTAGTTCTGTTTGTCGGACAGCACTTCTCGGGTTCGCTATTCGAATGGGTACACTTGTCAATATGAAAGAGAGCGAGAACCAAAGTACTTAGAAAAACAACTTCTAAGCAATTACAATCCCCACCATAGTTGGCCCAGCTTGACCGAGCAACAGAACCTCACCCTTTTAAATGTCAGAGGGTAACAGCGTAATGATGGTGCTAAGGGGGAACAATCCCCACCGTCACGGCTCGGATTTGTTTGGGAGATATTAAGGACAGATTTTCTGAACTTTGTATTGATAAAAGCCTAACTTTTACCAGCCGTGCCACCTCCCCTTTTTCGAGGGGAGGCAAGGGTGATGGTGCGGGGCAAGGGATGGTGCGTTTTTTTTAATGTCAATGTCAGTGCAGTTGTAATGATGCACTCACGAAAATATTAATGCCTTGTCGGTACGGAAAGTCTTTTCGGCGATGGCAGCAATAAATTTTACAGTACAGCTTTAATAAAATCATTATATTTTATCTTTCAGAGATTTCCGACACGGTTATGTCCGCATTACAGCTCTGAGCCGTAATTTTTTATGAAATCGTGATAGAAAACTATTCCTCGTTCAAGCGATTCTACGCTGAGGTTTTCGTTAATTGCGTGTGCGCTGTTGAGCTGTGCGCCCGTCATCATAAGCGGTACGAATCTCAGTACGCAGTCGCATATCTTCGTATAGTGACGTGAGTCGGTGCCTGCCAGCATTATATAAGGTATTCTCGGTATATCGCCGAAGGTTTCCTTTATCCTCTTGTTGACATATTTATACGCATAGCAGTTCATATCTGCAACGGGCGGAACGTCAAAGCCTGCCAGCATTTCCATAGAAATACCAAGCTTGTGGCACAGCTTTCCGAGCTTTTTATACGACTGAGGTAAAGGCTCGTGCACCATAAAGCGACAGTTTGCGGTAACACTTGCTTTTTCGGGAATCACGTTTGCACCTTTGCTTCCTTCTGCCATAGTGAATATGCAGGTGGTCTTTACGACCGCTCCCGCAGGGCCGCCTATCCTGTGCATTATGTACGGTGCTATCGGGGCGAAAAGCCACAGATTTCCGTACAGCAGGCGGTGTCTGAAGTGGTGCATATATGGCGCCATAGCGTGATACTGCACTCTTGCGGGGTGGGTTATCCTTTTCTTGAACGGGTTTCTGTGTTCGATTATATACATCAGCTTTGACAGCTTTGCAAACGGGTTATTGTTGAACGGAACGCTTGCGTGGCCGCCTCTGCTCCTTGCGGTGAACTTTATGTTGGCTCTGCCCTTTTCGAGTATGCCTATCATAGCGTTATGGGCTACCATTCTGCCCTTGACGCTGTCCTCGTATGACATTACAGAGCCGCCCTCGTCCATAACCAAATCGAAATGTATACCCTTTTCATAAAGATATTCGACCGTTTTTACTGCTCCGTCGCCGGTTATTTCCTCATTGTTGGAGCTTCCGACATAGACATCGCACACGGGGGTGAAGCCCTCTTTTATAAGCTCCTCTATGCTTTCGAGTATGGCACATAATGCGCCCTTAGTATCGACCGTACCTCTGCCCCATATCTTGCCCTCGGCTATCTTACCCGAAAAAGCGTCGTACTTCCACTTTTCGCTGTCGGCAGGAACAACGTCCTGATGCGACATAAGGCATATCGGGTTGCGGTTCTTATCCTTGCCTCTCCATATAAACAGCAACGCTCCGTCAATATCGACACGCTCGCATACCCTGTGGATATTCGGGTACTGCTGTTCGAGCAGGTCGTGGAATTTATAAATCTCGGTGTTGTCGTTTCTGCCGCGGATACTTAAGGTAGGTACCTGTATTATTTTTGACAGATGCTCTGCGTGGGCGTCGCAGTCGATACCGTCCTTATACGGATCGAACGGCTTATCGTCCGCAAATTCTTTCTTCATAAATACGGCACGGAGTACCGCAATAAGAAACAGTACGGCGTATACCGCAAGAAGTCCGAGTAAAACATACAGTACAATCAATAAAGGGTTCACGGTGAAAATTCCTCAAATTATTTATTACGATAGCTGTTGCTGTAAGAACTGTAACAGTTATCGCTCTTTAATTGTACCATATTCACAAAAATTATGCAAGTATCTGCTTATTTTTTTACAGCGCCGAATATACAGTTTACAATCCCTATAAGAACACCGCCTATCGGATAACCTATCCAGCACAATTCCCAGTTATTAAAACAAAATCCCATTATAAAAAGCACAATAGTCGCCGCAAGCATTATACCGCCGGATATAGCCGACATAAGTCTGTCCGCGAACGGCTTGTCGGGGTTATTTTCCTTGTTGTACTCTTCAATATCATACTTTGCATACTGCATACCGCCGTATATAAACAGCGGTGCGGCAACGGTAACACATAAAAGCAGAACCGCCGCGCACAGCGCATCAAAGCTTTCCTCGGTCATAACATCAGGTACAACCTTATCGACAAAGCTCTGCATTACCATCAATGCGATTATGCCGAGCAGTACAAGCACCGTACCGCTTGCAATAAATACGGGAAATTTATTTCTGAAATCTCTTTTCTGTTCATCGCTGTAGAACGGCTTGATATTCGGATTTTCCTTTACGAAATTGCCGTGTTTTATTCCGCTGACAATGAAAACTGCCGCACCGATCGTTACAAACAGCATAAATATTGCCGTTGCTATTGTTTCGTCAAGTCCCAGACCTACCGTAAAAAGCAGTGTGGTAACACCTGCAAGCACAGTTGCGGTACCAAGACAGATAGCCCTTGTAAAGCTGTTCATTTCCTTATCATATCCTGCGGCATCTTCCGTAAAGTTTTCTTCTGCACTGCCTTTAATCAGTTCGTCAAGCGTGCAGCCAAAGTAATCGCTCAGCGTGATAAGCTTATCCGTTTCGGGAAACGCAGTGTCAGATTCCCACTTTGACACAGTCTGACGTGACACGTTCATAAACTCTGCCAAATCCTCCTGCGTCATATTTTTTTGCTTTCTGTAAAACTGAATATTTGTTCCTAAGCTCATATATACATATCCTTTCCGACAGCTTTTCTGTCTGTCGTCATATTAGCATGATCAGCGTATAAGGTCTATAAACTTCATGTTGCTTTTGAATATTTTCATGTAAATTTGCGGTTGCATTGGCTTTGCAGAGCCGTTTCCGGCTTGTTTCACTTTGCGCCCCAGATACAGCAAACGGCAGAAAGCATACACCCTCTGCCGTAAGAATATTTTGTAAATTTCAAGCAATCAGTCTATCGGGTCGCCTTTAAGTTCTTCTTCGGTAAGCTTGATTGTTGACTTGTCGGGGGCTTCGACATTCATAAACTTTCCGACAAAGGTGGACAGAATAAGTCCTGCGATTATCGGAAGATAGAACGTTAAGAATCTCCATATAAATGTTGAGATACCGACATATTTTGTGCCGTCCGAGCCGATGAATATATTGCTGAAGAACAGCGTATAGCTTCCCTCCGCCGCACCGAGCGCACCCGGCAGGGGCATAAAGCCTGAAATCATCAGAACGAATGCCTGACAGGAAATAATCGTCAGATAATCCGTACCCGAAAGTCCGAAGCCGAGATAAATTACATACGAGATTGAGAAGTAAGCCGTGAGCTGAATTACATTATAAATGATAAGTCTTATGATAAGCCACGGTTTTTTCTTGATGAACACGAAATTATCATGATATTCGTCTACAATTTCTTCTACGGATCTGATTTTCTTTATCTTGTCTTCCTCGCTCTTTATAAAGCGGAACTTGAAAATGTGTATCTTTGCAAGCAGTTTTACAGCCCATATAGCCATCTTCTTTACGGGCTTCTTGAAAAACGCCAGCATAAAAAGCAGTATTATTACGATAGTATTTATGATAAATCCAAGAATTACAAGCGCCATAAGCGGTGCGTAGTCGGTAGAGAAATTATTGAAACGGGCTATAAGCACCACAGCGGAATAGCCTGTAAGCACAAACTGATACATTATGAACTTGCTCAGCAGAGATGTCATTGCGTGCGACATAGGAACGCCGAACTTCGTGAAGTAATACACCTGCATAGGCTGACCGCCCGTTGACGACGGAGTGATGCAGTTGAAATACTGACCGAGCAGGGTCGTCATAAATGTTCTGCTGAACTTTGCCTTAGGGTATGTAGCCCTCAGCGCCGCATGAACGCCGAGCGCCTCCAGCAGCCAGTATACTATCATAAGGCCCATCGCTATGAACAGGAATCCGACATTTATCTTCTGAATTGAATTGACAAGATTATCAAATCCGTCCACAAAATACACATAGAAGATCATAAATACGAATGCAATTGCACAAATAATAAGATTCAGCTTATTCGATTTTTTCTTTTTCATTAAGCCTCCCGGATTTGAATAAAGGCATTTCTCAGTCTTTACACATATAACCCAATTTTACAATAACATTATAATTATATCTCATAATGCAGTTTTTGTCAATGAGAAAAAGGTCGATATATGACGTGTGTGTCACAAGGTCGCTCAAACCGCATAAAATCAGGGATGCAAAGAGTTTTTGCCGTGACGGGTCGTTTTTCATCATTACTTTAAGTAATGGTGCTATTCAATATATAAATATCGAAAACGCTTGAATTTTTTCCGTCAATCTGCTATACTTATGTGTGGCGAACTGAAGCGTCTGTATTTTTACAGATGCTCCCATATATAACGAAAGGAAAGGTTTTTTCAATGTATAAAATACTCAAAAGACGTCAGCTCAACGAAAACGTTGTACTGATGGAGGTAGACGCTCCCTTCATTGCGAAGAAGGCGTTGGCAGGTCAGTTCATCATTCTGCGTGTTGACGAAAAGGGCGAGAGAATACCTCTTACCATTTCAGACTATGACAGAGAAAAGGGTACTATTACAATCATATTCCAGATAGTAGGTCAGACTACTATGCTTTTATCACAGCTCAAGGAGGGCGACGCACTGCTCGACTTTGTAGGTCCTCTCGGTAAGGCAACAGACTTTGAGGGTGCAAAGAAGGTATGTGTTATCGGCGGCGGCGTAGGTAACGCTATCGCTTATCCTTCTGCAAAGCAGTTATTCAACGAGGGTGTTGATGTTGATGTTATCGCAGGCTTCAGAAACAAGGATATAGTTATCCTTGAGGACGAATTCAAGAAGGCAAGCACAAACTTCTATATCACGACAGATGACGGTTCATACGGCGAAAAGGGCTTTGTTACAAACAAGCTCCAGAGCCTTATTGACGCAGGCAACAAGTATGATCTCGTTGTTGCAATAGGTCCTGTACCTATGATGAAGTTTGTCTGTGAGGTTACCCGTCCTTACGGCATTAAGACGCTTGTATCGCTCAATCCTATTATGATCGACGGTACAGGTATGTGCGGCGGCTGCCGTGTAAATGTCGGCGGAGAAATCAAGTTTGCGTGTGTTGACGGTCCTGACTTTGACGGTCATTTAGTAAACTTTGACGAGCTGATGAAGCGTAACTCGACATACAAGGAAAAAGAAGCTCACGACAGAGAACACTGCAGACTTTACAAGGCTGAGCAGTAAGGAAAGGACGATAAGAAAATGCCTAATATGTCATTAACTAAGGTTCCTATGCCCGAACAGGACCCTAACGTAAGAAACAAGAACTTCCTCGAAGTTGCAATGGGATATACAGAAGAAATGGCAATGGAAGAAGCATCACGTTGCCTTAACTGTAAGAACAAGCCCTGCGTAAGCGGTTGCCCCGTTAACGTAAGAATACCCGAATTTGTAGCGAAGGTTGCAGAGGGCAAGTTTGAAGAAGCGTATGAGATAATCACAAGCACAAACAGCCTCCCCGCAATCAGCGGCCGTGTTTGTCCTCAGGAAAATCAGTGCGAGGGCAAGTGCGTAAGAGGTATCAAGGGCGAGAGCGTATCTATCGGACGTCTTGAGCGTTTCTGCGCAGACTATCACATGAAGCACAGCGATGCAAAGGCTGTTAAGCCCCAGTCGAACGGCAAGAAGGTTGCAGTTGTAGGTGCAGGCCCTTCAGGTCTTACCTGTGCAGGCGACCTTGCAAAGAAGGGTTACGAAGTAACAGTATTTGAAGCATTCCATACAGCCGGCGGTGTTCTGGTTTACGGTATCCCCGAATTCAGACTTCCCAAGGCTATAGTTAAGAAGGAAGTAGAAAATCTTCAGGATCTCGGTGTTGAAGTAAAGACAAACATGGTCATCGGCCGTGTTCTGTCGGTTGACGAGCTATTTGAGATGGGCTACAAGGCTATCTTCATCGGCTCGGGTGCAGGTCTTCCCTCATTCATGGGTATCGAGGGCGAGGATCTCATCGGTGTTTACTCAGCTAACGAGTACCTCACAAGAACAAATCTTATGAAGGCTTATCTTGATGATTATGATACGCCTATCATCAAGAGCAAGTCGGTAGCGGTTGTCGGCGGCGGTAACGTTGCAATGGACGCTGCAAGATGTGCAAAGCGTCTTGGTGCTGAAAATGTATACATTGTATACCGCAGAGGTATGGAAGAAATGCCTGCCCGTAAGGAAGAAGTACATCACGCTATGGAAGAAGGCATCATCTTCAAGAACCTCAACAACCCTGTCAAGATACTCGGTGATGAGAACGGCAGAGTAAGAGCTATGGAGTGCATTGAGATGGAGCTCGGCGAGCCTGACGCAAGCGGCAGACGTAAGCCTATTGCTAAGGCAGGAAGCAACTTTGAGCTTCCCGTTGACACGGTCATCATGTCAATCGGTACATCTCCCAACCCCCTTATCAGAAGCACAACTCCCGGTCTTGACACCAACAAGAGAGGTTGTCTTGTTGTTAACGAAGACACAATGCAGACGACTCGTGAGGGTGTTTATGCCGGCGGTGACGCAGTTACAGGTGCGGCTACGGTAATACTCGCTATGGGTGCAGGTAAGCAGGCGGCTAAGAGCATTGATGAATATCTGAGCAAGAACTGAGCGACATAAAATTAAATGCAGAAAAGGCTGACGTGATTATGCGTCAGCCTTTAGCTTTTTGAAAGTCTTTTATTTGATGTACTTCTATTATATCATTCAGCTTTGACTATGATAATGAGCTACCGATAGTTCTTTTTATCGGACAGCACTTCTCGGGTTCGCTATTCGAGTGGGTACACCTGTCAATATGAACGAGGGAAAGAACCAAGTAATTAGGAAAACAACTGCTAAACAACTACAATCCCCACCGTCACGGCTCGGATTTGTTTGAGAGATATTAAGGACAGATTTTCTAAGCTTTGTATAGATAAAAGCCTAACTTTTACCAGCTGTGCCACCTCCCCTTTTTCGAGGGGAGGCAAGGGTGATAGTGCTTGGCTAAGAATAGTGCGAAACCAACAGAGCGTTCATTAAAAGGCAAGGGTGTTGGCGATTTTCGAGGGATAGTGCGGTTTTGGAAGGGTTGATATGGGCGAGGGTTGGTGTGGCAATCCCTACGGTAGTCGCCCGAATTTTTTTCGGGTGACAGCACCTCACCTTTGACAAGGGAGGCAAGGGTGTTGGTGCAAAGTAAGGGATAGTGCGGTTTTTTGAAGGGTCAATGTCAGTGCAGTTGCTTTGATAAGGTCACGAAATTATTAATGCCCTATCGACGCTGAAAATGTTTTCGGCGGTGTTGGCGATATATTTCACTTCGTGGCTTTAATAATAATCCTTTTATCATCAGCCTTTTTGTTATGTTTAAGCCTTTATTTTGCGGTGTCTGCCGATAAGGGCGCCGTTTTATATCCCGAAGCTGTCTTTCAGTATCTTTTTTCCGCTTTCGGTGACAAATATTTTCTCATACGCATTTCTGACCGCATTTTCGCTTGCGCTATCCTCGTACAGATTTACTATGAAATCTGCCTCGATGAGTATCTGCAGGTCTTTGCCGTCAATATCCGTATATGTGTGGTGGCGGGCGATAAGATACATCACACGCTCTGCGACATCCTCATATCCGCCGACCGACTCAAGAATTTCCTTTGCGATACCCGGACCAAGCTTTTGCTGTATCTCGCCGTCATTTCTGCCGTAAAGCCGTTCGCCCTCGTGAATGCCTATATCGTGAAGTATCGCCGCCGTTTCAAGAGCTTTCATCATTTCGTCAGACAGCTTCTCCTGCTTACCGATAAGCCTTGCGAAGCTGTGTACTTTTATAAAGTGCTGTATCCTTTTAGGGTCGCCCTTGTCATATTCTATCGCCGCTGTCAGAAGCCTTTCGTGCATAATATTACCGCCTTATTCGCTCTTGCTGTCAGCGGTGCTGTCGGGCTTGCTGTCTGTTTTGCTTTCGGTATTGCTTTCGGGCTTGCTGTCTGTTTTGCTCTCGGTATTGCTTTCGGGCTTGCTGTCCGTTTTGCTATCGTTATTGCTTTCTGTTTTGCTGTCGGTTGCAGTATCCTTCTTTTCAACCGTCTTGAAAACGGTATCCGATATTACCTTTATCTTATCAATGCTTGCCGTAATCACACGGTTATCCCACATTGTAAGTATATACGGCTTGTCTCCGTCGATTATATCGCAGTAAAGCGTGGTGTACTTTTCGTCATACAGCGTTATATTTCCAAGCTCGGACAGCTTTCCGTCGGCATAGCTATAGAACTTGCAAACGCTGACCTGCGATATTCCGTCAAAGTACATAACGGGTATTCCGATTGTTATCTTTCCGTCCTTTTCATAATAGGCAAGCTGTGAAATATCATCGCACACTGGGCTTGTAAGATAGCTGTTCCAATCGCCAGGAGTATTGCTTTCTGCGGTGATGGTGACCTCCGCTTTCTTGTCACCGCCTACGGCAAGCAGTATGCCCTGTCTGTTTCCGCCCTTGTCAGCCTTTACGGTGACCTGCGCTGTCACATTGTCGCTCAGCTTCACGCTGTTGGTGTTTTCTGTGTTTTCCGCCTGTTCGCCGTTGTCGGCATTCACGCTGTACTGCATAGGCTCATCGCCGTATGATGTTACAGTAACGGTTTTTCCCGTACCGCTTATCGAAGCTATTCGCTGTCTGTCTGCGATGCCTTCACAGAAATTTATATTACCGAGCGTTTTGCTCGTTGTGATAATGACATTATGACGTTCATCACCGGTATATATTTCTCCGAAAGCCGCAAAGTTATCATCCATCGCAATAACCAGACCGGGATTAAGAGCAACATCGGATACTCCGGTCATCATACTGCTCATCAGATCGTCAAACATTACATAGGCAATCTGTGTGTAATATTTATTGTTTATCCTGCTCGTGTCGGTCGCATACATTCCTTCCGAGTTAACCGAACATCCGCCGATGTCACCGACTATGACGCTTTTCGTCATAACCTCATTATCTCCTGCAGGAGCTATCATTGTTGCAGTATAATAGTTAAGTCCGCATACATAAGACGGTATCAGCATATTTTTAAATTCAACAGTCTGCGTTGTTCCTTTATGCGTGTATGCAGGAACAAACGTTTCCGGTTTCTCCGATTCGGCTTTATCAATATCAAAGCTGTCTTTCGTTACGGCGTAAACTTTATTACCGTTTGTATATAAATCGATAAGTTCTCCCGAAAGTATATATTCATCTGTCGCTTTTCCGCTTAACATTCCGCTTTCGTCATAGGTGCGGATAACCGTTGCGTTGTCCTTACTGCCGACAACCGCAAAATACTCTCCGCACTTAACTATTCCTGCATCTGTAAGATCTGTTTCAAAGCTGAAATTATCGCTGAGCTTGCCGTCCTTTTCCTTGGCGCCGCATATCTCTGTATCTTTTACCGTTGCGACCAGATTATCGCCGTACACGTTTTTCGGCAGAGCGGCCGGCTTCTTTTCGACCGTCACAAAGGTGTCGGGAAGCTGATAGCTTATCTTGTCCCGTGCGGCTGCGGCTTCATTCAGAAGCGTTTCATAGCTGTCTATGTTCTGCTCGACCTTTCCGGGAATATCATATGTAAGGTCGGGAATTATTCCGCAGGCTCTGAGCTGATTCAGTGTAATTCCTCCTGCGACAAGCACTGCCGCACCTATAAACGACGTGATAAGACAGCCCTTTCTGCGCTTTATGACAACGCAATCCTCCTTATCGTCGGATACGTCATAATCCGCATTGCTGTCCATAAGCTCGCCTATGGCACTGCCTATCTCCCTTGCGTTACTGCCTATCTTTTCATCATCGGATATTATGCCGTTAAAATCTTCCGCTTCCTCGCCTGCAGGATTAGCTTCTGCGACAGGCGGTGCCGGTATGCAGAACTCCATAGTAACGCTTTTGCTGTCGCTGTCGGAGTTATCGGTCGGGGTGCTTTCTTCCTGCGTAGCAATACTTTCCTTTTCCGCATTATCTTCTTCGGCTTCTGCGGCAGGAGCTTTCTCAACGTTTTTCCGCTCGGATTCGGGCAAATCTGTATTACCGTCTGTATAATTCGATGTATTTTCTACAGTTTCGACATTTTCTTCGCTGTCAATTTCTTTCTGCATACGAAGAATAAGTGCCTCAGCCGCAGAAAGCTTCTCACTGTCGGGTGCTTCCTGTGCATCGGTTTCGGATGTGTTTTCGGATATATCGGCTGTATCTTCCTGCCTTGTTCCTGTTTCTTCTTCTTTATGAACGTTCTTTTTTGCGCTAAGCTCCTCAGTCATACGGCGAAGCGTTTCTTCTTCACGGCGCTTTCTCTGCTCTGCAAGCTCCTTGCGCTGAGTGGCAACCGCAATTATCATACGGTAATCATCGCCGCTCAGAACGGAATTATCCAGTATCTGCAAAAGCTCATCGAACTTCAGATGAGGGTTTTCCTCTATTCTTCTGAACTCCATATTGCCGATTTTACTGTTTCCTAAAAGCTCAAGAAAATCCGAACCGCTTATTTTAAGCTCCTTGAGCTTACGCAGAAATACGCCTGCGGTCATATCTCCGTTATCCTCAAGCAATCTCCTTATTTCTTCCGGTTTTACTCTGTCGGGTATCTCTACGGAAGAAACATATTCTTTTATCTTTTGTTCCAGACTAACCATCTATTTTCTTCCTCCGTCAGATATTCGATTCTGAAAGCAGTTGTGCTTTCAATGTTACCTCTGCATTGGTAAGGCAGACTCCTACCGTTTCTTCGGTATAGCCGCACAGCTTGGCGGTTTTCTCCGCACTGCATCCGCACACTGTGCTGACGCTGAGTACAAGGCGCTCTATGTCGGGCAGATCGTTGAGCGCATTTCTTATCTCCGAGCCGCTATCTGTCTTTGTACATAGCTCGCCGCCTGTTTTGTTGATGTGTCTTATCTTAGTGCAGAGTATTTTTACGAGCCATTCTATGAACTGCGGCGATGAAGTAAGCCTTGCCGCAGGCAGTGCCGCAAAGCTGTCAAGCACTGTCAGACGTACCGCCTCTACAGCGGCATCCTCGCTTTTCATTGCCATTCTCGCTATTTTATATACAGGTCTGTACACGGCTCTGTAAAGCTGTGCGTAACCTTCCGTATCGCCTGTCTGCGCCTGTTTTATAAGGGCGGATAATTCCTGTGCGTTCATCTTCTCACCTCAAAATGTACATATATATTTATCATACCACAAAATCCGCTTTATGAAAAGCCTTTTTTCGCAAATTTTCATATTTTTCGTTCCCGTACACTCGTTATATTGTTGCACAGGGAGATCATTTATGATAAAATAACCGTATAAACGGAGGGCTTTCTATGACCGAAAACGAATTTGAAAAACGCTTTATGGCTGAAATGAGCGAACAGCAGAATACCGCTGTCAAGGCTGTACAGGGAGCGGTTTTACTGCTTGCCGTACCCGGCAGCGGAAAGACGACCGTGCTTATAACAAGGCTGGGATATATGATAAATTGCTGTGGCATCAGCCCCTCTGAGATACTGGCGGTGACCTATACCAGAGCCGCTACGCTTGAACTGAAAAAGAGGTTTGCCGACCGTTTCGGAAGCGAATGCGGCGCAGGTCTTGAAATAAGGACAATAAACGGTCTGTCCGCCAAGATCATCGAGTATTTCTCCACGGTATACACGGATGAAAACGTGCCGCATCTTATGAGCAGGGAGGGCGACCGTAAACGTCTGATAAGCGAGGTTTATCGTCTTGTCACAGGTGAATTTGCGGATACTGCTACTATAAATGACATCAGCGCTATTATAACATTTGCAAAGAATATGATGCTGTCAGACGAGGAGATAGAGGCGCTTTCGGGCAGTGGCTATGACACGCTCAGAATATACAGGGAGTACAACCTTGCGCTGTCGTCACGCTCGCTTATGGACTATGACGATCAGATGGTGACGGCTCTTGACATACTCCGGAAATATCCCGATATACTTGCATACTTTAACGGAAGATTCCGCTACATCTGCGTTGACGAGGCGCAGGATACCTCTAAGATACAGCACGAGATTATTCGTCTGCTTGCCGTAAAAAGCGGTAATATATTTATGGTGGGCGATGAGGATCAGAGCATCTACGCTTTCAGGGGAGCGTACCCTGAGGCTCTTACCGACTTCGAAAAGACGTATAAAAACGCACAGATACTGTTCATGGAGCAGAATTTCCGCTCTACTCCGGAAATTATCGGGGTGGCGGATTCATTCGTAAAGTGCAATCGTTTCAGACGTGAAAAGACTATCCGTGCTGTGAACAAATCAGGTATCCCCGTCCGAATTGTACGCTGTGAACGCAGAAACGTTCAATATGACTTCCTGTGCGGTATCGCCGCAAGAAACGAACAGCAGACAGCGGCGCTTTTCAGAAACAACGACAGTGCGGTTGTTCTTGTCGATATGCTGGAAAGGAACAATATTCCATACAGGCTGAAGGGCGGCGAAAAGACCTTTTTCACAAGCAGGCCTGTGCTTGACATCACGGAAATAATAAGATTCATCAATAACCCGTATGACATTGACAGCTTTATGGCGATATACTATAAAATAGGGCTTTATATAACAAAGCAAACCGCAGAGGCGGCTTGCAAAATAAGCTCTCAGAGGCATATCACGATAACCGACGCACTGCTCGGCATTGATACAGGTACGCAAATCAGCGTAAATTCAAAGCGGAATATAAAACAGACGGCTCAGCTGATGCAGCAGGCGCAAAACAGCAGTGCCACTGAAGTGCTGAGCATTATCCTGCACGGAATGCAGTATGCTGATTATGCCCACAAGAACGGGCTTGACGAAAACAAATATGATATTCTCCGTATGCTTGCGAGAAACGTAAACAGCAGTGCGGAGCTTATAGACAGGCTTTCTGAGCTGAGCGGGATCATGGCGGAGCATAAGGACGATCCTGACAGCAAATTCACGCTGTCTACCGTGCATTCAAGCAAGGGGCTTGAGTACGACTGCGTTTATCTGCTCGATGTAATAGACAATGTACTGCCGTGCATCACTAAGGACAAGCTCAACGATAAGGAGGATATAAAACAGTACGAGGAGGAGCGGAGACTGTTCTATGTTGCTGTGACAAGAGCCAGAAAAGAGCTGTATCTGTTTTCGTGCAAAGGCGAAAGCTCGGAATTCCTTGACGAGATAGATAAAAATCTGCCGATAGAATACACGGACAGCAACGATATATTCTTTTCTCTGTTTGCAAGAGATATGCTCGGACGTGTTTACTGCGACAGCAAAAACGGCAGAGGTATTATCATCGCCTGCTGTGCGGAAAAGCTGTGCATACGCTACGCAAGCGGTAAGACAGAGCTTAAAACGCTTGCCGAAATGCTAACGGACCGTGACCGCACGGTAACATATATAAAGAGTGAGGAGCTTGAAAAGCTCAATGTTACCAACGAAAAGCCGATACCGGAAAAGACAGAGAATATAAGGTTCAAGGCGGGCGACAGGATATATCACAGCTCTTTCGGCAATGGTGTAATAAAGAATATCGACAAAGCGGGAATCGGCACGGTTTATTTTGAAAGCAACGGCGAAACAAAACGGTTGCTGCTCAAAGCGTGCCTTGACAAAGGAATTATCGTCTTATCTTAACAAATAACGTGATATTCTGTGCTTTTTTCAAGCTGTGATGTGAGGTAATGCCGCAGACGGCTTCTCGCTGTAGGCAGTACGGACAAAGCAAACCGTAGGATACGGATTTTTGGCAATACAGAGCCGTTTACGGCGGATGCGATTTGCCTCACGAAGCTGTTTACTTAAATTTCCTTAATGTTATGACTTAAATTTACATATATTTGATTAAATTTTCACATATTATGCTCTGCACTTTTGTGCAAAATAGCTGAAATTTAAACTAACAAACTGTGGAAATAGTGAATTGAAATTTATTCACTTTTCAGTTATAATATAATTATAATCATCTTGGTGTAAACGTATACACGCAAGAGTAACTTTAAGGAGGACTGAAATGAAACTCTCAAAGAGAATTCTCGCTTGTGCAATCACAGCGGCTATGGCAACATCAATGCTCTCAGCCTGCAACGGCTCAACGACCACAAGCGGTTCTGCAAGCGATGCCGGCACATCGCAGGGCAATTCAAGCACGACCGAAAACAGCAACAGCGGTGATAATTCTTCTACTGACGGAAACGGCGGCAGTAACGGCGGCAACATTGTAGAAGCACCCTCAAACGGTGACACGCTCAAGTGGCTCGGTTACTATGATCTTAACACAGACGACAAGGAAATCGTTGACAAGTTCAATGACGCAGGATATAAGGTAGGACAATTTCGACAAGCTCAACGGAATACTTTACAAAGCTCGCACAGCTTGTTGCTTCTTCCGACTCTCCCGATATGGTACGCTATGAGTGGCAGTCATACCCTCACGGTGTAGCAAACAACCTTTATACTTCACTTGATGCTTATGTTGACTTTGACAGCGATACATGGTCGGGTATGAAGGATATGATTGAAAACTTCAACTACGGCGGAAAGCACTATTACCTTCCCTACCGTGTAAATCCCGCGTTGTACTTATATACAACCAGACTGCTCTTGACGATGAAGGTATCAAAACAGACCCGCTGGAGCTTTATAAGGAAGGCAAGTGGACATGGACGGCATGGAAGGATATAATGACCGAATGGTGCAACATCGGCGATGATTACTACGGTGTAATGCCCACAGGCTTCGTTGCAATGCCCTTCATAGTTTCTACAGGCACAACGCTTATAGATGTTGACGGTCCGAACAAGCAGATCATCAACAACATGAAGAACGCTGACGTCCAGAGATGCCAGGACTTCCTTGCCGACCTTGCAAATCAGGGTATGGTAAACTCCGAATACTCAAATCCCGACACTTGTCTTACCGATACAAAGACGCTGTTCGCAGAGTTCGGTCTTGACTGGGGCTGGACAACGGCACAGGCTGCAGCTAAGGATCAAGATATAAGATTCGTTCCGATACCCAGAGATGACAAGGCTGATAAATACTACACCAACACCGATACATTCGGTTATCTCGTTCCCGCAGGTGCAAAGAACATAAAGGCTGCTCTCAAGTATATGGAAATCTGTCGTCTTAACGAAATCGACCCTGAGCTGATCGCTAAGTCAAAGGCTGAAATGACGGCCGAGCATCTTTATTATCCCAAATGCCCCGAATGCGGCGTTTCTACTGCAGACAAGACTATAGAAAAATGCCCCAGCTGTGGTGCAGCACGCAGAGAGAGAAAAAAGCACTCGGCAATGTCCGAAGATCTGTACCAGATCTATTCCGATCTGAAGGACACAACGAGCGACAAATTCACATTCCTCTTTGATGATTGCTTCGGATTCTCAACCGACCTTACAAATATGCTCCAGCAGGGCGACAGCGAAGGTAAGGGCTGTGTACTCGGCGGACCGTTCAAGCTCGGCGAATCCTACACAAATCTTCGTGATACATACTATGGTACAGTAGAATCATTCCTTGAGCCTTACAGAGCTTTAATGCAGAAGAACTGAGGATAAACAAGTCAATAATAACAACGAAGGCACCGCTTATGCGGTGCCTTAAGTTTGTAGAAAAAGTCTTATATTTGATGTGCTTCTGCTATATCATTCAGCTTTGCATGCGATAGCGGCTACCGATAGTTCTGTTTGTCGGACAGCACTTCTCGGGTTCGCTATTCGAGTGGGTACACCTGTCAATAT
>ENA-OYWP01000255-OYWP01000255.1-human-gut-metagenome-genome-assembly--contig:-NODE-255-length-17749-cov-7.625184_pt1 | contig 17749 bp, 13 predicted proteins | sample MGYA00244814_ERZ653404 | MGnify/ENA primary metagenome ERZ653404 (study PRJEB26926, sample SAMN06165044) | human gut metagenome | biome: ENVO:00009003; feature: ENVO:2100002; material: ENVO:00002003...
AGTCGCCCGAATTTTTTCGGGCGACAGCACCTCACCTTTGACAAGGGAGGCAAGGGTGTTGGCTCAAGGCGAGTGTGGCAGTGCGGATGCGAAACAAGCAGAAACCGGTTTTTGTTTAGCCTATATGCTTTCAAGTGCGTAGCCTTTGCCTCTTTCGTAGGTGATAGTCACATCTGCTTTGTTATCATCGAGTTTTTTATTAAGCCGTGAAACCGCCGTGAACAGTGCATTTGCGTTGTCGGAATACGGCAGACCCCACACGTTTTCGTACAGTTCGGCTTTCGGCACTGTACTGCCGATATTACGGGCAAGCATAAGCAGTATCGAGAACTCTTTCTGGGTAGTGAGCAGGTCGTTGTCGGCAAAATATGCCGCCATTGAAACCGTATCAAGTCTGAGCCTTCCGAACGAGATATAACGCTTATCTTTCCGTACTGAGCGAAGCCTTGCCTCTACCCTTGCTATCAGCACCTGTATATCGTAGGGCTTCGGCAGATAATCGTCACCGCCTGCTCTCAGCGCCGTTATAATATCATCGTTTTCGCTGAGTGCGGACAGGAACAGTATCGGAATATCGTATTTTGCCTTTATCTCACGGCAAAGCGATATTCCGTCGCCGTCAGGGAGCATTATATCGAGTATCACAAGATCGACATCGTTATTCGACAGCATATAACGGCACTGCGCCGCATCTGCCGCCTCAAGAACGCTGTAATCCTCCATAGAAAGACACGAGCTGTTTATCTTCATTATATGCGGATTGTCCTCTACAAGCAGAATCGTACTCACTTTGCATCTTCCTTTCCACACGGTACGGTAAAGCGGAACACCGCTCCGTTTTCACTGCTGTCTGCGGTTATTTTGCCGCCTGTCGATTCTATAATATCACGGCAGATATAAAGTCCCAGCCCGTTTCCGCCGTCCGTGCTGTAGCCTTTGTCAAACAGATGTGCAAGTGCCTCACGGGATATTCCCGTTCCGGTATCGGATACTGTGAACACGGCGAAATTATCACCGTCGGCGGATTTTTCTGCCGAAAATAGCACTGTTCCGTTCTCGGTATGCTTGCCCGAATTTACAGCCAGATTTATAAGCACCTGAAGCAGCATTTCACGGTTTGCTATTATATCGGGGCAGTTATCCGCCCTTGTGACAAGCCGGTTGCCGTGCTTTGCAAGTATAGGTCTGCAAACCGCCGCCGCATCGGAAAGAACGTCCCTTGCGGCAAACCTGCTCAGCTCCATTGCTGTGACCTCGTTATGAGATACCGAGAGCAGCTTTGTCACCATATCAGACAGACGCTGAGCCTCGCTTGAAATCGTTTCAAGATTTGACAATGTTTCATCGTTTACGACATTCTTTTCTATCTGTTTTTCGGTAAGCTGTGCGTATCCGCTCATTACTGTGAGCGGAGTTTTCATTTCGTGGGCGATATTGTGCATAAAATCGGTTTTCAGCCTGTCGAGCTTTTCAAGCGTTTCATTCATATGGGTGACCTGCGATTCACGCTGTTTCGATTCGTCAAGGCGGCGCTCTGTTCTGGACAGATTTATAGTAAGCATGACCGCATTACAGAACACGAACAATATAGTCGCATAGGAGCGGATATAGAATATCTTCGTGAAATAGGTAAGCCCTTCTATCAAATAAACGACTGTGGTAAGCACAACGGTTGAGCATACTATAATGCTGTCGATGTAGCCCATAAGCCTGTGTTTTACCGCCGTAACACAGATATATACAGAAGAAAGAATCAGATATACCGCCATAACAGCGCCTGCAACAACGGTAAAATGCGTATAAACGGTTGACGGCGTAAAGATGTAGAACAGCAATATCGCACCTGCCGAGCATATAGAGGTCACAACAAAACGCTTATGCGGTCTTAATCCGAGTGCGGCAAAGGCATAGAGCAGTATAAACACGAAGTAAAGTATATTCGTGATGTATTCGAGCTTATGCTCAGTGTACCAGTCAAGATAGGGGAACAGTACGCCTATCTGCTTGCTTTCATATATGAGATAATGCAGAGCCGCAGTAAGACAGGACAGCGAAAACCACATCATACTGCGTTTTCTGTTTCCGAGAAGGAACATTCCGAAAAAGAATATTGCCATAGCAAGCAGAGTTCCCGCAATAAGTCCGTCACAAACGGTCTGTGCCCTTTCATTTGCGGATATAAGCGGAGCTTTTGCAAGGCACAGCTTTTGTATCGTGCCTGTCCTGTGATTAAACCATGCGTGACGGATTATTATCTCCGCAGTATCCGCCTGTGCGGTGAAATATAGCGTGTATCTGTCTGTCGCAGGGACAAATTCTTCGGCATTGTCGGACACCTTACCGACCTCGCTGAGCAGTTTTCCGTCAATATAAACCTGTTGTGCATAGGTCGCCGTTTCTCCGGAAAGTCCGTAGGTGACACCTTTTTCAAGGGGCAGTACTATGCGGAATGTGGCATATTTATCATCGGGATTACCCTGCGATATATCGCCTTTTGCAAAATTGTCCGGAGTATACAGCCGTCCTTTGTAATATTCGCCGGAGGATATATCTATACCGACGCCTTCCTTTGACAAATCGACATCCGCTATTTTGTCCGCAGACGGTATATCGACAGATTCCGGCATTGTGCCTGCGGTAAGAAGATAGAAAAACAAAGAAACAATTATTATAAACAATACGCATACAAAAGCTGTTTTGGCATTTCTCCGCACATTTCCGTTCATACTCTCACCCCCTTGTATTTTACTCCGCTTTTTCGGCAGATACGGCTTTCTTGCCGAATTGTAAGAAAATTCTTATTCTATTTTAACACAAAAAAGGAAAGCCGACAAGGAGAATACGCAAAATAAAATATTAACAAGCAAAAAAGTCTTTTCTTTTTCGGAGATATGTGATACAATAATAGGGAACATATTAAAAAATCTCCGATGAAAAGGAACGGAATAAATTATGAAGAAGATATTACGCTTTGCGTCTGCTCTGCTTTGCGGGGCTATGCTGTTATGCTCGCTTTCCGTTACCGCTTTTGCGGAAAACGACGACGAGGTATATGATTTTGACCCGAACACCGACAAGATATACAGCGAGGCTGTGTATATGGTCAACACCGATACGGGAGATGTGGTGTACAAGAAGAACGAGAGCAAGAAAATGTACCCTGCTTCAACCACAAAAATAATGACCTGCATAATTGCGCTTGAGCATCTGTCCGAGGGCGCTTTGTCAAAGAAGGTGGAAGTGCCTTATGACTGCTTCAACGATTTCTACGAGGACCCGAACTACAGTGACCCGTCAAATGCGGCGATAGAACCGCTGCAGGACAACCTGACATACAAGGACTGTCTGTATGCGCTTATGCTCCCGTCTGCCTGTGAAGCGGCAAACATTCTTGCCTATAATATAGGCGGGGGAAGCATCACAAAGTTTATCGGAATGATGAACGAAAAAGCGAAGGAGCTTGGCTGTACCGGAACAAACTTTGTGAACGCTCACGGTCTGCATAACGACAACAACTACACAACTGCGGAAGACCTGTATAAAATGACAAAATACGCCTACGACAAATTTCCGCTGTTCAAGAAAATAACAAGCACCTATGAATATGAGATGCCGAAAAATGACGCTAACCCCAGCGGTTACTCTATATACAGCACTATCTCACTTCTTCGTCCCGGCAGTGTTTACGAATATGAATACGCATACGGCACAAAGACTGGTACTACGGACGAAGCCGGAAGATGCCTTGTTTCAGCCGCTAAGAATCAGTACAACTATATCCTTGTGACGCTCGGCGCACCGGTAAAGGACAAGAACGGAGAATACTATGACGACTGGTATTCGATGATCGACGCACTCAACCTCTACAAGTGGGCATTCACAAACTTTGAAATGGCTACTGTAGTAAACAAGGACGAGCAGATAACCGAAGTCAAGGTCGAAATGGGAGAGAGCGCAACGCACGTTATACTGACACCCGAAAGCGACTACACGGCGCTCATGCCGAAATCGGTAAAGGAATCGGGAGTGCAGAAGGTCTTTAAGGCATATGAAAGCGTACAGGCTCCCGTGAAAAAGGGCGATATACTCGGCGTAATGGACGTTAAATTCAAGGGCGAAACTATCACCACGATGAACCTTGTTGCAAACAACAATGTTGCCAGATCGGACGTGGAATATTATATAGAAAAAGCAAAGGACGAGTTCGACAAGCCGTGGTTCAAGGTTTCGGCTGTCGGAATAGTTGTACTGCTTATCTGCTTTATAGTTACAAGAACGATAGAAAACTCCAAGCGCAGAAAGCTGGCATCAAAGGAGAAGCGCCGCTTTGAAAGCTACGCTAAAAGACGCTGATGCAAGGTGTTAATATAATCTGCCTCGGCAGACTGAAGGAAATCTATCTGAGAGATGCCTGCAAGGAATATGAAAAGCGGCTCGGCGGCTCCTGTGTGCTGAAAATATATGAGCTTGAGCCTGTCGCACTGCCGAATGAGCCGTCTGACAGGCAGATAGAGGACGCACTCGAAAAAGAAGCTGAAATGATAGAAAAGAAGCTCGCAAAGAACGCTTTGACGGTTGCTATGTGCATTGAGGGAAAGCAGCTTTCAAGCGAGGAGCTTGCCGCTAAGCTGAGTGATACGGCGGTGCAGGGAAAGTCGGCGGTGAACTTCATAATCGGAAGCTCGTTCGGGCTTGCGCCAAAGATAAAGGCGATGGCTGATATAAAGCTGTCGATGTCGAAGATGACGTTTCCGCATCAGCTTGCAAGGGTGATGCTTCTGGAGCAGATTTACAGGGCGTATAGTATTATTGCGGGGAAAAGGTATCACAAATAAATACCATAACAGCTTCAATGCGATTTCCATAAATGGGGGTGTACCATGTTCACAAACGACAAGTCGGCACTTTTGCAATCATTGCTTTTTCCTGTGTTAATTATTATATGGGGCATTGCACGCACTGTTACCGACTTTCTTTATGCAGGCGGAATTTCGGCGTTTACACGGCTTGACGCTTTGTGGCGGTATGTTTACTTCGGAGCTATAATATGCAGTGTAATTGCAATAATTATAACACTCTGCGGAAAGGTCGATACGTCACGTTACTTTTTAAAAAGGCTTATAGGCACATGCGGACTGGTTGTTTTATACGGCGTTGCAATGAGCTTCGCCACAAGTATGCTTCCTGCCGTGTTCATCGGAATTGCGGGTATTGCTTATCAGATACTCAGAGTGCAGGACGATGATTCAAGTAAAACGGAGCGTGCGGTACTTATGCTGTCTGACCCGGCTATTCATCTTACGGTGTTCTGGGGGATCCAATGGGTATCTGAATTTGTTAAAACGGAATAATATAAGGCGGAACAGCATAAAAACCGTTCCGCCTTTTCTGTATATAATATGCAAAAGAAAAACCGCTTTGATAATGATTATCAAAGCGGTTGGCACGCCAAGAGGGATTCGAACCCTTATTACCCCAAAAGTTTTTCTATGTTATCAGCAATACGAACCTTAAATTCTTCCATCGCAGATGGAAAGGTGTGCTGATAGACCTTTTCAATCATGTCAGTCGATGAATGGCCCCATTAATTCCGCAATATATTTCTGTGGTATTCCAAGCAATAATGCTTGACTGGCGTAATAATGTCGCAAAGAATAGAATCTAAATATATGTAGCCCGTGTTTACGAAGAAATGAATTCCAATCACGGCTTATTTTATTTGAAGATATAACGCAAATCCGTTTTTTATCCGGAGTATTCATGAGTTTATCTCGCAGTAAGGGCGATATTGGTATTGTCCTATATCCGGCGTATGACTTAGGCGGCTTATATACTTCTCTGCCATGCTCATTTATTACAACTGCTTTGCGAATTTCTAATCCGTCAGCGGTAATGCAATCCTTTGTCAATGCACATATTTCCGAAGGACGCAATCCACATTGACTGGCTAATAAAAATGGAATCTCAAGCTCTGTATTTTTGATTAGTTTGTATATTAATTGTCAAATAGGAGTAAAAGACGGTGAACTTTCTATAGCAAACCGACTCGGTGTAACCAACGGAGAAGGAACAAATCTAACTACACAACATAAAACTCTTATGGAAGGTCACGCAGATATTAAAAAAATCTTAAATGAAGAAATCAAGAAAAGCATTAATAGCGTTGCTGATAGCACAAAAGGTACATACGCTTTCATTACGAATGAGTTCAATATGAAAAAGCAAAGAGAACAACTGCTGGACAATAATGATAAAAGATGGGCGCAAGCCATTGATGACTTAGCCTCGTGTAAGAATATATTGAAAGAAAAGACTCAACTGATTGCCGATTTATATCAAGAAAAATATGAGTTAAAAGAAGCAAATCTTGAACTTAAAAAAGTAGTTCGGAAGCAAGCTCGGCAGATAGATGAACTGAATGCTAAACTCTATCCTGATACGAAAAGCAATTCTCAGAAAGATGATATGTACCCGACACTTTAATTGAATATGGATATGAGCGACTGAAATCAGCCGCTTTTTTCTTTTCTGAAAGTTAATCAGCATTTCTTTTTTGTGCTACCTGTAGCACAATGTAACAAGTTTGTAAAAATCGGCGAAACGAACAAAAAACAATACTATATTTTGTATATATTTTTGCTGTGTTTCGCTGGACTTTTGTCCGTTTTTATGTTACAATATACTTGAGGAAATAGTACCGAATCGAAAGGAGATGCACAAATGGCAAGAAATATAGTAAAGGCAAAGCTGGATATAATATTCAAGAAGTTGTTTACGGACGAGGGAAATCAGCATTTACTACAGGCTTACTTATCGGATACGCTCGGTATACCGTATGATTCGATAGAAAACCTCGTTGTACTCAATTCCGAGATAATGCCGGACAGCATAACCGAGAAATACAGCCGTATGGATATTCGTATGAAAGCCAATGGAAGACTGATAAACGTTGAAATGCAGATAAAGGACGAGGGCGATTACAAGGACCGTTCGCTCTACTACCTGTCTAAGCTGTACAGCGGACAGCTTAAAAGCGGAGAGGTGTACGGCTCGCTGAACCAGTGCATTTCGATAAATATCATCAACTTCAATCTCTTTGACTGCGAAAAATATCATTCATCGTTCTCAATGAGAGAGGACAGCAGAAACGAACAGCTTACGGATAAATTCACGGCTCATTACTTCGAGCTGAAGAAAATAGGCAAGAATATCGACAAGAACAACAAGCAGGAGCTATGGCTCAGACTTATCAATGCGGAAACGGAGGATGAACTTGATATGTTACAGCAGACAGGCGTAAAGCAGATACAGGACGCAGTAGTTGTACTGCATAAGATGAGTGCGGACGAAAAGACAAGAGAGCTTGCGGAAATGCGTGAAAAGGCTCTGCATATCGAAGCAACCGAAAAGGCACACGCAAGAGCCGAGGGCGAAGCAGTCGGACTTAAGAAAGGCGAAAAAAGAAAAGAAGCAGAAATGATCTCAAAAATGAGAAAAAGCGGACTTTCAGAAGAACAGATAAAAGCCATCTTAAACAGTTAAGGGCAATCTACCAATCCCACAAAGGAGGACAAAATGAAACGTACCCACACCATACTCGCAACAATAACCCTTATCAGCGTAATACTGACCAGTGCTTGCACGGCAGGCAATGCAAGCAGCACAACGTCCTCTGCACCCGAAACGGCAGTGACAACTACCGCTCCGGCAGTAACGGAAACAGTGATGGATAGGATTGACGAGCCGAAAGCCGAAGCGACTACAGCAGTAACTACCGCTCAGACCACTACAAAGCCGCAGGAAACAAAAAAGTTGGAAACGACAGCAGCAGCTACAGCAGTCACCACGGCAAAGCCAAAGCCGGCAACGACAACAACAGTAGCAACGACTAAGCCCACACCCGAATGGACGGAGAGCAAGGCAAGCGGTACAAAGTATGTCAACACCGACTGCTACAGCCGTAAGAAAGCCGTACTCGGCGCTGACACAGTTAAGCTGTACAGCGTGAACGACAAGGTGACAGTGACAGCCAAGACCGATACAGGCTACTTCAAACTTTCTGACGGTAGCTTTATACACGGTGACTATCTGAGCGACAGCAAGATTGTTATACAGACTACAACAACCACAAAGAAAGCTGAAACACCTAAGCCTTCACAGACAACAACGAAGAAACAGGAAAGCAAGCCGAAGTCCATATATGAGTATCCATTCGACCTTAAAGCAATCCGACAGGTAATTATAGATGATGCCATCAGCAACTACGGTCTTGTACTTGCTGAAGATATAATCAAGGACGAAAGTTCGTGGTTTCCACCACTTGTTATATGGAAAGGTGTTAATCCTAATGTTGTACGTATGAGAGTGTCAGAACAGGCAGAATCGAGTTATACAGGCGGTAATATGAAAAAAGGCGATTACTTTAACGTATACATTGAAACCATACCGGATTTAAAGAAAGACGAAAACGGTAACAGTATTGAGGGCTACGCAATATTCTTTCTTAGGTAAAATCTGATTTTTAGGTAGATTTATAATTTAATATTCGAGAGCTTTGAAAGTATAAATTCAAGGCTCTTTTCTTTTTTCTGACAGTAAATTGAACATAAAAATCCAAAGCAGTCCGCACCCGTAGGACTGCTTTTTTATATATATTTTTAAAAAATCAACCAAGAAAGGACAAAGGTTATGTTTAAAAACAAATTCAAAAAGCTGACCGGACTTTTCCTTGCAGCAGTTATGACATTAGTTGCTATGCCTATTCAGACGCTTGCGTCAGATTGGGGTGTCGGTGACAATGTTTATGCGGCTATGCTCGGAAATTACATCGGCTCAGACGGTAAGACTTATGCAGATAAGTATAATTACGACTATATCTACTATAAGTCAGACGGCAGTGTAGGAGTAGCCACTCGCTATGCCTCAACGCACGCTAAGTTAGGTGTTAGCAAGAACGGCGTGACACAGCAGGCAATCTGTATCGAAGCCGGTGTGTCATACAGCACAGGAAGCTCCTATGTTGGTAAAGCATCAAGTGATGACTATATGCTTATGTTGCCTACAAAAGCACAAAGAGATTTAAAAATAGAGTTAATTTCAGGATTTAACAGCCAAGTAACTAAATCTCCTGTTGCCAACACAAACCTTGATGATTTCTCATTTGCAACACAAATTATATCATGGGAAATTCAACAGGGACTGCGTACAGGATATGGTAAAAGCGACCTGGCTGTTAATTCAAAAATTCCTAATACACCTAAAACAGCATATTACGACCAGTTGAAAGGACGACCCGCTGAAAAGTGCTATGAGTACATCTTAAATAAGATGAAAGCATATTCAATTGTTCCGAGCTTCACTGTGACTAATAAGGCTAAAGCTCCTACTCACACAATGGAATATAATTCTTCGACGAAGAAGTACAGTATTACACTGCCGGACAGTAACAAGAGCAATATGCCGGCAAGTGCATTCAACATTCCCGGTGTCACAGTGACAAAGAGCGGATATGACTACACTTTCAGCACAACAAGCAAGATAAGCGGTACTAAGGCTTGCACATACAAGGCAAATCGTACTACAGGAAAACAGCTTGTTGTATGGAAATCAAGCGGCGGCGATTCTCAGACAATGGCTGACGGTATTGATGACCCTGTAAGATTTTACGCAAACTTTAAAACTTCCAATTTAGGCACAGCTCAGATCAAGAAAGTCTGGGAACACAATCACGATGCTTCAAGCACGAAAGCCGATAACAGCGACATCTATTTCACGATAAAGAATAGTTCGGGTACGACAATCAAGGCTACTGGCAAGGCAGGCTCGTATACCTACTCTACAAGCGGTTCCGTAACTAAGTTCAAGCTCAACAGCAGTAACACTTTTTTAGTAAAATCGTTACCTGCAGGAACATATACGGTCTATGAGTATGGTACTGATGGAGCAGGAATACCGTGCTATACACGCAGTAACCTTAGTAAGACGGTAACAGTAACAGCAGGCGGCACAGGAACAGTTACTTTCAAAAACACGAGAAATACCGGTACGGGCAAGGTTATAAAAACTTGGGTAGACACCAACGGTAACGCAATAGAAGCAAGTAACTGCATTTCGAATAATCAGCAGATATATTTCCGTATCAAGAATGCTGATAACAAGTACATTACGGTAAGCGGTTCAAAGTACAGCGGCTCATATACGTTTACAGGAACATCGACTACAGCTACATCGCTGTATGTTAATCCCGGTACAGGTGATTTCACAGTTTCTGACCTGCCTACAGGCAAGTATACCGTATATGAGTACGGCTCACCGGAGGGCTATTCTGTCAACAAAGCATCTCAGACAATTACCATCTCAAAAGATAAAACGTCGTCCGTTTCTTACGTAAACAGCGAGGACAGCGGTACGGCTCAGATAAAGAAAGTATGGCTTTCTGATACTACATTGACCGCTACTCAGATAGCAAACCTCGAAAAGAATGTTTACTTTACTGTCAAGGACGCTAATGGTAAGTATATCAAGGTTACAGGCTCGGCAGGAGCGTATGTTTATGCCGGCACTCAGACTTCCGCAAATAATATGAAACTCAGAGGCAGTAAGTTTAATGTAAGCAAGTTACCATTGGGAACATACAGTGTGACCGAAATCAATAACGCAAGCGGTTACAATCCGAAAACGCAGACAAAGACGGTCACAATTGCCAATAAGGGCGAAACAAAGTCAGTATCCTTTACGAATAAATCAACGCCTGTTGTAGTTATCCGTAAGCACTTCAGTGATGAGGACAATCTGACAGAAGCACAGCTCAAAGAACAGTATGCTAAAGTTACCGTAAATCTGCAGGTGCTTGGCTACAGCGGAAGTGTTTCCTCGAATCCGCCGGCAGGATACTATGTAGAATTTACCGGTTCTAACGGTAATTATACATACAAAGGGCTTTCGTCAACCAAAACATCAGCAACAAATCTCAAGCTGAATGAAAACGGCGAAATGACTATATCGTTCGGCGCTAACACCACTCCGTATTATCTGTCTGTCATTGAAACGTACAGCGGTACGGATTACGATGTTGATAACCGGGACCAGCGTATTGACCTTGGTGACGGTGATCCGAATGCTGTAATCGACCTTGAAGACATTGAGCTTGACAATCAGCTTAAGACAGGCTCTGTGCAGATTGACAAGCAGTTTTTAAATGAAAACGGTGCTATTGAAAATATCCCCGATGACAAACTTGCCGAGGTTGCTTTTAAAATCAAGCACAACGGCAAATATCTCACCTTTACAGGTAGCAACGGTATCTACACATATAAAGGCGAGAACAATACGGGTACTGAATTAAAGCTGAACAAAGCCACATATAACTTTATTGCAAATGAGCTTCCTGCAAGAGAAGAATACACTGTGTACGAAGTAAGCGGTACAACAGGTTACAGCTTTAGCATTGATCCTGTGACATTCACGATCACACCTGCAGGCTCGGTAAAGAAAGTGTTCACCAACAAGGCAATGACCGGCACAATAAGTATTGTTAAGCACAGTGCAGACGGCGTTCTTTCCGGCTGGCAGTTCCGTGTTACAGGCACAGCCAAGACCGGACAGAGTTATGACAAGACCTTTATTACCGATGCAAATGGTAATATCACGATTTCTAATTTAAGAATCGGTGATTACAAGGTTACAGAGGTCAAGACAGGTAAAACGGTTGGTTACATTACCGAGGAAAGCAAAGACATTGAAGTCAAGACCGATACTGTAACAACAGTCAATATCGAGAACAAGCCGTATGCGAATATCGTTATCAACAAGGTTGACGCAAAGACCGGCGAAAAGGTAACAGGTGCAACATTTGGTATTTACACAGACGCTGAATGTGAAATTCCTGCACAGGCATATACATCGGCTACAGATGATACTCTGACAGACGCTGTAATCACAGAAAGTGCGACAGGCAAGTACACTTGCAATTTCCTGCCGATTGAGAGCAAGGACGGCACAACTTACTATGTAAAGGAGCTTATTGCTCCCGAAGGGTACTACCTTGACACAAACGTACACGCAGTAACACTTCAAACAGCAAACGCTACTGTATCGGTAAACAACGAAATCGGAAAATCCGACTTCAACGAATATCCTTACGGTCACGGTGCTGTAATCAAGGAATGGAAACTTGATAACGGCACAGCAGATATGACAGCCGATGAAATCGCACAGATGAAAGCGGAGCTTGAAAAGAGCCTGTATTTCACTGTAAAGGACAGAAACGGCAAGTATATCACCGCAACAGGTGCAGACGGAATATACACATATAACGGCGACAGCACATCGGAATTCAGATATACTCTGAAGAACAGCACATTTGCAATTGCAGAACTGCCTACAGGTGACTACACTGTGACAGAATTCAGCACACTTTCCGATTACACAATCAAGTCGGAAAATCCCGTGAAGATAACTGTAGCAAGAAATCAGACAGCAACGGCAACGTTTGTAAACGAGCGTGACACAGGCACAGGCAAGGTTATAAAGGTATGGAAGCAGTTTGATACAATGACAGCCGCTGAACAGGCTGAAATCGAAAAAAATGTATACTTTACCGTAACCGACAGCAACGGTGCTTATCTCAAGGTTAAGGAAAGCAACGGTAGTTACATCTACTGTGGCACACAGAAAACGGAAACAAAATTTGCTCTGAAAAACGGTGAGTTTGTAATCGCAGAACTGCCGACCGGAAAATATACGATAACCGAAATCAACAATGCTGAAGGTTATCTGCCTAAGACACAGGTCAAGACAATCACGGTAACTAAGGACGCAACTGCAAGTGCAGAGTTTGTCAATAAGGTTATTGTAGGAAATGTAACATTGACAAAGGTCGATGAGGACTATCCCGAAAATAAATTGACAGGTGCTGTATTTACAGTTTATAAATCGGACAAGAAAACCGTAGTCGGCACAATGAAGGAAACCGAAACAGGCGTGTACAGCCTTGAGGGACTTGTATATGGCGAATACTATGTACAGGAAACAAAGGCTCCCGAATATTTCGTCCGTGATGTGAATTTCTACTATTTCCAGATTGTAAATGACGGCGAAACCGTAGAAGTTTCCAACGATGAGCTTGGCAAGGGTACGTTTATCAACTCACCTCAGAAGGGCGAAATCAAGATAGTAAAGACATCGTACAACAATAAGGTTGAAGGCTTCAAATTTGAGGTTTCCGGTACAACATACACCGGACAGACTTTCAAGAAAACATACACAACTGATAAGGATGGTATTATAAGAATAACTGACCTGAGAGCAGGCGAGTATACCATTCACGAAGTCAAGGATTCTGCTTCGGCAGGCTATCTATTACCTGAAGATAAACAGCTGACGATCGACCGTGACGGTGCAATGCTCGTTGCCAAAATGCACAACGATAAAATACCTGATAATCCTCCGACAGGTGCAGGCGAGGACGGCTTTATGCAGACGGCGGTTATTATCATATCAACGGTAATGATGAGTGCGGCTGTTGTGCTTGCATTCCCGTTATCGAAGCGTAAGAGAAAACGCTAAGCAGCATTAAAATTTTATTGTCACCGGGCGGCAGAAAAGCTCTGCCGCTTATAATATGATTTTCATTTTTCTTCAAGTACAGAATTATAACGAAAGGATGTGATTCCCATGCAGATATAAATTGTCGCCACTGGCGACAATAAAAATCAACATATTTGTCAGAGCGTTAACCGCTCTTATTTTTTTATCTGAAAGGAATATTATTATGAAAAAAGCAAAAGTGCTTGCAACATTTCTTGTTGCGCTTATAACCGTAACAGCTCTCTCAACTGTATGCTTTGCTGCCGGAAGTGCCGACGTAGCTGGTGCCATTACAAGTACATGGGACGGCATGAAAGGTCAGATTAAGACAATCGTAAATGATGTGGTGTTCCCTATACTCGATGGCGTACTCGGTATTTTGTTAATTGTATTCATTACAAAAAGTGCTATTTCCTATAAGCGTAACGGCGAATTTGATATAATAGCACCGGCTGTATGCCTGGGTGGATTGCTATTTGTTCTTACTGCACCCCTTTATATTTGGAACATCATTCCGTGGTAATGCTTGCAGCAGTATTAAATAATTCAATATTGAAAAAAGGCTTTTGGGTATAATAGCTCACAAGCCTTTTTCCTTTTTGAAACAGAAAGGAGTCAGAAATGGCAAAATACAGACGTATTACCGAAGAACAGCGAACAACCGCAAATTCAACGGATCTGTACAGTTTTCTCACGTCACATGGCGAACAATTACAAAGACATGGCAGCGGATATAAGCTTGTATATACTGAAAACGGACAGAAGCATGACAGTATAACCATTAACGGAAATCAGTGGTATGATCATAAAAATCAGATTGGTGGCGGTGCTATAAAATTTGTCGAGAATTATTACGGTTCTTCTTATCCTGAAGCCGTAGAAATGCTATTAGGGTTTTCATCAGTTCCTTCATCAAATATAACACGAGTATCAAATGTTAATACGCAATTACCGATTAGAAAGGAATTTAAGTTACCGAAAGCCAACAGCGATATGAAACGAGTTTTTGCATACCTAACAAAAACCCGGCACATATCAGGCGACATTGTTTCTTTTTTTGCTCATAAGAAGATGATCTATGAAAGTCTTGAATATTACAACGATAAAACTACAGGTGAACAAAAAGAAGCGCACAATGTTGTGTTTCTCGGCAGAGATAAGGAGGGTACTGCCAAGCAGGCTAATAAACGCTCGATTGCCACATACGGCAAAAGTTTTCGCATGACAGTCTCCGGATCTGATACTAATTTCAGTTTTTGCCATATCGGCACTGATGATATGATATTAGTCTTCGAAGCACCGATAGATATGTTGTCATTTATAACGTTATATCCGGCTGATTGGCAAAAGCATAGCTATATAGCTCTTGACGGTATTTCAGAGCGTTCGCTTCTTCAGGCGTTGTCAGACTATCCTCATCTTCAGCATGTAGTTTTATGTACGGACAACGATGAAGGCGGAATAGACGCTGCCGAACGAATACGAGATATACTTTATTCAAAAGGCTATCAGCATATCGGACGGGCAACTTCACAGGCAAAAGACTGGAACGAAGACCTTAAACATAATTATGGCGAAGAATATATTCCGGCAAATGTTCACCCGCTGAAAAATGCTGTTGCTAATGTTGTAGATGAAATCGAGCCGCAAAATGATACATTATCACCCGGATTTGAAGATTTGCTTGCAGAAGGACTGTATACCGATATAGCCGCTCTTGCACTGGATCATAGTGTTCAAACACTGAAACTTGATGATTCGACGATTGACTATACCGCTATGTATGAAAAACTAGCCAATCGTATCAATAAAGATTTCAGAGCATATAGAGAAAAAGGTAAGCCGCAAACAAAAATCGAGCAATTGACCGAACAAATTAAATGTGCATTTAAAATAGGAGAAACCGACACGTGTAAAAGCGTTGCAAAACGTTTCTATGAAATAGCGCAAACAGCAGTATCGATTGAAGCAAGCATGACTCTTGAAATGCAACAGGCACAATCGGAAATCATTGCTGAAACTGCCGTTATGACGATGGGAGGTTGATAATATGCAACAGTATGTATTTATAGTTATTATAGCAATTGTCTTTTTGGCTATGATAATATTCGCTGTTATAGGGAAGAATTACAGCCTTGACAAAATCAAGGCTCGCAAGGTCGGTAACGGACAGCACGGAACCGCTCACTGGGCGGAACACAAGGAAATTTCACAAAACTTTTCAATTCTAAAATATGAGCCGCAATTATGGCGTATGGGTGCTTGCAGACCAACAATTGACGGAACAATAGTCGGTTTTGAAAAAAAGGGGAAAGATACATACGCATTGATTGATACAAGTGATGTACATACATTGATGATTGCAGCTGCAGGAACAGGTAAAACCACATTCTTTCTTGAACCTAACATTGAATACTGCTGTGCGGCAGGTATGAGTTTTATAAGTACTGATACAAAAGGAGATATATACAGAAATTGCGGTTATGTAGCCGCAAAACGTTACGGTTATAAAATATCAGTGATAGATCTGCGGAATCCGCTTAAATCAGATGGATTTAATCTGTTACATCTTGTAAAAAAATATATGGATGAACACAAAAATAATCCTTTGAATATCAGCGCAAAAGCCAAATCAGAGCGATACGCAAAAATCGTTGCCGACAGTATAATTGCCGCCGATGGTGACAAATACGGAGCAAACACATACTTCTATGATGCTGCAAAGGGATTAATAGCAGCCCTGATTCTGATTATTGCCGAATACGGAAATGACAAAGAATGTCATATAGTGTCCGTGCTGAAACTGATGATAGAGTTGTTAGAAGCAAAACCACAGAAAAAGTCACAACTTAAATCGGAAACATACTTTGCTGATCTGATTAAATTGCTACCGCCGGAACATAAAGCAAGATGGTTATCAGGTGCGGCGATTAACAATGCAGATCAAGCAGCACTCTCGGTCATCTCTACTGCCCTGTCACGTTTAAATTCACTCATTGACACAGAAACCGAACAGATTTTATGCTTTAACACAGCAATCGATACTGAAACACTCTGTAAAGAAAAATGTGCTGTATTTATTGTACTTCCCGAAGAAGACAGAACAAAGTATGTAATTGCTAATCTGATTATAGAACAAATCAGCCGAGAAATATACCATATTGCCGATGAAAACGGCGGTCATTTAGATAAACGTATAATGATATATTTCGAGGAGTTTGGTACAATGCCGCCAATAAGCGGAGTTGAAGCAATGTTCTCCGCCCTGCGCTCACGTTCAGTGTCTATCGTTGCAATTATACAATCTTTCGCACAACTTGAAAAAAACTATGGAAAGCAAGGGGCTGAAATCATCGTTGATAACACACAACTAATGCTGTTTGGCGGTTTTGCTCCCGGTAGTTCTTCTGCCGAAAAGCTATCAAAAGACCTCGGGAAGCAGACTATTCTGACAGGTAGTATTTCTAAAGGCAACGGAGGCAAAAACAGCGGTCACCAATCTCAGCAATTACAGATGACGGGACGAGAATTAATTACAGCCGATGAGCTGAAGTGCTTGCCAAAAGGAACATTTATTTGTACTAAAACAGGAATGTCGCCGTTCAAAGTGCAGCTTCTGTTTTATGAAAAACTTGGCATACGCTACGATGAAAAGCTGAACGCTGAGATTAAAGAGGTTAAAACAGTATATTATGCTGATCGAAAATCGATTAGCAAAGTAATTAAAAAACAGCATATCGATGAGCAGGAGAATGAAATGAATAAAGAAGAAAATGTAAGCGATATTAACGAGCTTATAACCGATTACTCGCTTGAAGAAGATGATATTTTCACAGAAACTCCTTCAAGCAAAAAAATGATACGAACATAAGGAGGGTTTAAGTATGGGCTGGCTATTTGACGTACTCGGAATTTCAGTTGATGGATTCGTTTCAAGCATATTTAATGGTATTATTAACTGGATTTATGAAGTTATTTTCAGTGTTATAAAAGTTGTTTTCACCAAGATAAATGAAACCGGATCTGATCTGTTTCGCCTTCCTTGGGTTCAATCACTTGTTAATTTCTTCTACATACTCGGCTGGGCGTTATTTGCAATCGGATTAGTTGTATCCTGTCTCTTATACACATCTCCGAGCCCACGAGACTAGCGCTCATCTCG
>ENA-OYWP01000275-OYWP01000275.1-human-gut-metagenome-genome-assembly--contig:-NODE-275-length-16681-cov-6.772104_pt1 | contig 16681 bp, 17 predicted proteins | sample MGYA00244814_ERZ653404 | MGnify/ENA primary metagenome ERZ653404 (study PRJEB26926, sample SAMN06165044) | human gut metagenome | biome: ENVO:00009003; feature: ENVO:2100002; material: ENVO:00002003...
TTCAGCTGACCGACAGATTTACACGGCTTGTAGTCAACATTTACATTTCCGAATGGCATTGTTCCTCCAATGGATTAAAGGTGTTTGGTATTTTATCAACCTCAACCGTATATGCGTTGACAAGCGGATGGTCGAGAAAGCTTTTCAGCCTGTCGATAACGGCGAAATATTCCGCTGACATTCTCGTGAGCAAATCCCGTGCTTCATAGCTGCGGCCAATGTTTGTAAGATATGCAACCTGATTAAGATTAACGCCGATTTTCCGAAGCTCGTGATAGAGCAGCTTCAATGCGTCGCTGAAAAAGAAAACCTTTATCGTGGCGGCTTTCAGCATTTGTATGAAAAAGGCGGTTTTGTTCAGTCCGCTTGCCTGTTGCTTTTTGTTCCACAAGGCAAGCTCGCTGTCAGACAGACGCAGAGCAAATTGGTTGTTGCGTGTACGTTTCATAAGCGTTCCTTTCTCCGTGCTCAGGCACGGCTATTCGCAAACCGTGTCGGTTTGCTTTTACGGGGGTCTCGGGGGCTTGCCCCTAAGCAGGTAGTACCGCAAAGGATATGCAAAACCCGCCGTTAGTCGGGATTTGTATAGCCTGCGGTGCTACCTGCCTATTACCCTCACGCTGTTCGATACTTCATTTTCTGACAGATATTTCGCCTGTCCAAAAGGACGGCGTGAGGGTGATTCGCTTCCATTCCGGATTTTATGCTGTGATAGCAATTATTGCGTACGTTGATATACATACGGTATTACTTCTCTGTATTTTTGCTATCGGCGACCTTGACGCTGTGATTTTACTATTGATTTTGCATTGTTATGCTAGCGGAGTGATAGTGATTTATCGTAAAAACACTATTCTCCGATGAAATCAAGGTCAACGTCTGCTATTTCGTCTGTCTGATTCGACGGCTCGGACGGAGTGGCGGTAAGGCACGGCTGTGCAAGTCCTGTAAGACAGGCGGCAAGAAATGACGGCATTGCTTTTTCAACTGCTGTTCCTATTTGTGCAACAATCCGTTGCACAAACTTCTCCTCACGCTCCCTTGTTTCAAAGTACGGGTCGTTGCACTTTATATAGTACCGCTGAAAATATTCGGTTATGGCAAGAGCAGCGACGTGGGAATATGACTTGAACTGAGATTTATTCATACCTTGCAGATGTTCAAAAGCCTTGTTATCAAGCGGTTTGTCGAGGTTAAAGCGTAAGCATAAGGTCTTTATCAAGCGTTATCAGCCTTCTTTCGTAAGGTCATATATGCAAGCTGTTCGTAGCCTTTGGCGGTTGCGCAGATGTCATTGATAACGGTAACGCGCCTTTCATCATACTCACCAAAATTTCTGATAATACTTCCGCCTCCACCTGTAACGTAAAGCCGCATAAGGTCGGGATTATACTCATATTTGCGGAGCGTTTCAAAAATGTCCGAGCAGTATTCACGGACAGCATTTGTGATACAGTCGAGATACTTCTCCGAAATATCCGCCGAGCCGTTGCGTATTACCTGCTCAATAATAGTGTCCTCAATCTTTACTCCGAGCTTGTCCATAACCGCATTCTTTGCGGCAATGACGCACTGGTTTACTCCCTGCTTTTCTGTGTAGCACTTGCTTTCAACGGGCTTTTTATTATTGATATACATTATATTCATAGTGCCGTTGCCGATGTCGGCGAGCATATTCACACCGTTCATTTCGCTCAATTTGTCAAGAACGGCGGTGTAGCCCTGCGGATAAACCGTACAGCCTATGATGTTTATATGATAAGGCTTGTCCTTGAAAGCAAACTGTACCTCGCCGTTTCGTGTAAGATAGCTGCGGAAATCCTCTCGCTGTGTTTTTACCCAAGTGAGAGGAAGTCCTGCGGCGATATGAACGTCTGCTTCGGTCAAACCCTGCTGTGAAAGCTCTCGTGCGATTGCGGCAAGGGTGAAAAGGTAGAAGTCGTTGTCCGTAACCTTGTCTGCGATAAAAGGCTTATGTCCCTCGCCGATACGGTAGTACATTCCATCGTATTTCAGAATGTTGCCCGAAAAGGTTGGCTCGTTGGTATAGGCGGTTATGCCTGTCAGTGTTACGGTGTTGGCGGTTTTTATATTGCCGTAGCCGTGGTCTATGCCTATTATTTTTGTTCCGTTTCTTAATTCTCTCATGCTGATTCCTCCATATATTCCGTGTTCTTTATTTTGTTTTCGAGCAGCTGTATGATGAGCTGTTCGGGTTTCTTTTCTGCTGTTTTATCCGCATAGGAGCTTACGACAAAGGTTATATTACCAACCTTTTCACTATGCTCTCCAAGCGGAGTGTAGCTCTTTTCTGTCAACCATATCTTTCTTTCTATATGCTTATTCGGCTGTTACGCTATCACTGCCGGCAAGTGTGATAGCGTTTTGCTGTGATTTAAGTATATCGCATGGGGAGGAAAAGCACATTGTATGAGAATTGAGTGGGAATTGAGAAATTGCACAAAAAATCCGGCAGAAAGTCTTTTGAACTGTCTGTCGGCTGCGACACTATATAAATATTTTGTAGTTGTTGAAAAAGCCCTAGATTTATGGTAGAATATACTAAAGGATGGTGATAATATGAGAATTGCTATTTGCGATGATGAAGAACGCTACATATCCAAAATCAGAGAACTGATGACAAAATGTTGCATGGATAGTAAAAAACTTGATTTTTATGAGTTCAAAAACGGCGAAGATTTTTTGCTTAATTATGAATCTGGTAAATATGACATTATTGTTCTTGATATTGAAATGGACGAATTAAGCGGACTTGATGTTGCAAAGCAAATCCGTAAATCAGATAGTACCGTGATTATTGCTTTTCTCACCAGCCATAAGGAATTTGCTGTTGACGGCTATGAAGTCAATGCTTTCCGATACCTTTTGAAGGGACAACCTGACGAAATGTATATTCGGCAACTTACATCAATTTTTAATGAATACAAACAAACTCATATAACTTTTCCCGTTCAAACCAAAAGTGCAGTTTATAATATTTCTGTAAGTGATATTCAGTATTTTGAAGTATATAAACGAATGATTGTAGTTCATTCTGCAACTGATAAATACGAATTTTACGGAAAGATTTCAGATATAAAAAATGATGAGCGATTAATCGGGTTTGTAAAGCCACATAAGAGCTATTATGTTAATTTGGCTTTTATTGACCATATTGAAGCTGACGTAATCATTATGAGTAATGGAGAAAAAGTGTTGCTCAGTCGCAATTACAAGCAAGCAGTAACAGAACAATTTCTCTCATATATGACAGAGAGGTACTGAAATGAGGGAACTTTCCGCTTTTTGTATAATTGAGGTGCTGAATGTTGTGCCGGAGATATTGATTATTGCCCTATTCTTTCATAGGATTTTTCAGAAAAAATATCAGCCGAATATTAATTATGTTATTTGGTATCTAGTCGGTTTTATAGTAATGTCATGTGTAGCCATTATGATAAATGACCCATACATAAGAATGGCTACAACATTCTTATTTCTTCTGATAACAGCAGCTTTTATGTATACCGGCTCCGTAATAGTAAAGATGTTCTCGTCAATATATTATATATTGATTAGGCTATGTACGCTTTAAGAGTTGATTTTTCTAAAGTTTTTGAAAATAATGTCGATATATATTAATAATAAGCATTTACATTATGTTTTTAGTATAGGGAGAAAAACAAATGGCAACTATAAAAGATATCCTTAAAATGATCTCAACATTAACCTCAAAAGAACAAGAATTGCTTAAGTGTATTATTACTCAAAATATATCTAGAGCTAAAAATATGGAACAATTTCTGACAGAAGAACGATTTGCTAACGGCAGAGTCTGCCCTCATTGTGGTGCAACACATATTGTAAGAAATGGACATGGTAAAAATGGAACTCAACGATATAAATGCATGGATTGTAATAAATCTTTCGTTATTACATCAAACTCTATAACTTCAAGAACAAAAAAAGATTTTGATGTTTGGCAAAAATACATTAGTTGCATGATGAATGGATTTAGTATCAGAAAGAGTGCTCAGATATGTGATATTCACTCAAAAACTGCATTTATTTGGCGTCACAAAATATTAGATGCTTTACAAAGTATGGCAGATAATGTGTCGCTAGATGGAATCATTGAAGCTGATGAAACATTCTTTGCTGTGTCATATAAGGGAAATCACAAAAACAGCAAACGATTCAGTATGCCAAGATTACCACATTTAAGAGGCAAAGATAATCAAAAGCGAGGTATATCAAGCGACAAAGTTTGTGTGCCATGTGCTATTAATCATCAAGGGCTATCTATATCTAAAATTGCAACAAAAGGGAAAATTCAGATTTCAAAATTGCATCAATTATATGATGGAAGAATAAAAAGTGGTTCTACTCTGTGTACTGATTGCGAGAAAGCCTATCGTAAATTCACAAAATCTAACCACCTAAATCTAATACAATTAAAGAGCGGAAAAACTAAAAAAGGAATGTATAGCATACAGCATATCAATAATTTTCATCAGCAATTAAAAAGGTTTATGGGAAAGTTTAACGGTGTTTCTTCAAAGTATTTAAATAACTATCTGATATGGAATAATTTTATAAATTACTCCAAAGAAACATATAACGAAAAACTACAAATACTGCTCAAATATGTTCTTTCCCTTCCCATGAACATTAATGGATGTGAATTATCTAACCGACCTGCTATACCTGTGCTATAATAAAAATGCTTAAAAATCAACCGTTAAAGCGTACATAGCCATTGATTATATTTATTTCAGAAACCTTGTTTGTAGGAATTTTAATGCTGATGAATTATGGAGAACCTACGGAGTTACTCAACTCAAACACAGGCAGAATTATCGGTATGATTGGAACGAAAATTCTTGATTTTTGGATTATTATATATTCATGCAGGATTTACAAGAATAAAGTAAAAAGTTTGCCGTTTAAATACTGGATGCTGATTTTATTAATGCCTATTTTAAGCACGGTAATATTGGACTTGATTTTTCCTGCAATGGCAGGAGAGGATTCTGTAATGATTTTCTATATAATTTCTGTAGTTGGTCTTTTGTATGTTAATTTCTCGGTTTTTAACTATTTTGAAAGTTATGACAACCAGATTAAGCTTATAACCTTGGAAAGTATTTTGGAGCGTGAAGATGAAAATTACAGAACAATTGAAAGCTCGTATGCAGAAATTCGTAGTATCAAGCACGACCTAAAAAATCAAATAGAGCTTTTGAATGATTTGATTAAAAGGCAGGACTATGAAGCTGCACAAAAATATATGTCAAGGCTTCATATATCCGTGGAACAAGCAACCGCCGTTTGTTATACTGGAAATTCTGCTATTGATTCAATTATTAATATCAAGGGTAGCTATGCCAGAAGTAAGGCGGTTAACTTTATGACTAAAATTAAGGTTAACAATATAGAATTTGATTCTGTTAAGTTATGCAGAATTCTCGGTAACGCACTGGATAATGCAATCGAAGCCTGTGAACGAATGGATATTGATAAAAAAAGCATATGTCTTGTTATGAATCAGAATATGAACAAGCTGATTATTGAGATAAACAACACTTCTCCTAAAGTTGATACCAACAATCTTTCAACATCAAAGAAAGATATATCAATTCACGGTATTGGATTAAAAAGCATAAAACAAACCGTTTCTGAGACGAACGGAACAATGGGCTACAGTTATAGAGATGGATTTTTCTCACTGAAAATAATGCTTGTCAAATAGATTTTTTACATCTTGGAACAATAAAACGACATCTTGTGTAAAATCAATTGAATATTTATAGAAAAGAAGCTATCCTTTTAGCTGAGGTGATTTTTATGATTGCTCAGCTTTCAAAAAGGCTGGCTTCTTTTTTTGTATACAAAAAAATTATTGAAAAGGATGACGAAGAAGTATATGAATATGGTTTGCAGCTGCTATTATCAACCGTAATAAACGGATTAATTGCATTATTGATTGCGATAATTACAGGAACATTATTACAGTGCTTTCTCTATTTGGCAGCATTTATTGTTATGAGAAAAACTGCGGGCGGTTATCATGCCAATACCCATTTAGGGTGTTGCTGCATACTTGCAGTGGTTCTCTCCTGTTTCATTGCCTTTATAAAATTTGTGCCTGTTGATGTCTATATATTAATTGCATTATTTTCTATTGTTTTTTCTGTGATTATAATTTTCCTGTTTTCACCTTTAGAACATAAAAATAAGCCTATTAGTTCGGAAGATAAAATCAGACTCAAAAGGAAAAGCAGAATATACATTTTGATTATATCCGCTATCATTATTGTGCTTGGAATTCTGAAATTTAATACTGCAATGATAAGTGTCGCATTTGGAATACTCACATCAAGCGGTTCTATTGCAGCTGCGAAAATCCTAAAAAACGATAAATAAATACATCTTGGAACAATAAAACAACATCTTGTGCAAAATATATTGATTTTGTTGTCGTATTCTGTGAAAATGGAGGTATCGGCGTTGAAAAAATTAAGCGAGCCGGCAAAAATGATTTCAATGACAATATTAGCAGGAGCAGTTTCTTATACGTTGATGATAATAACCAATAGTGCGTGTGCGGTATGGTTTTGTCAGCCAAAGGAACCGTTAAAGCTGTATATACGTCATTGATTGTAGAAAGTGAGGTGAGGGGTAATGAAAAAGATTAACAGCATTGTTATGAAGTTTGGTTCTGTAGTTGCTTCATTGGCATTGGTAGTTGGAGTATCATCAGCAGCGTCTGCGTGTTATTTTTGGTTTAATCAGCCAAAAATGCCCAAGTCAATCGAAAAGTTCAGAAAAGACAAGTAAGTAAACAACAAGTGTAATTTCGGGGTGCAAAACTGCACTCCGAGGTTACAGAAATGGAGGAAAAAATGAAAATCAAAAAGACTTTTACTCAATTTATAGCGGTAATGATTTCTATGCTTTGTATGATATGTAATTGCAATTTGGGCTTCGCGTTATCTGCCGCAGCGGAAGAACCAACAGGATATGAGTCAACTGATAGTACAAGTGCACCTGATGATTATGTTCCAATTGAATCTACAGATGAAATAGCTACATTCTCATTAAAAAGAAGTGCTGTAAACACGTCAACAAAGCGAGTGTTGCTTATTGAGGACACACTTCCATGGAGTTCAAATGCTAATAACACAGTTCTTTCTTCTTTAGGTGTTTCCTATGATAAAGTTAAGGCTAGCAATTTTCTATCACAAGACTTAGGTGACTATTCAGTATTGATTTTTGCCAATGACCAGCAGTTTTCTACATATGCAAATTATTCAAGCTTCATGACACAAGTCGAAAACTTTGCGTCGTTAGGTGGGGTTGTTGTTTTTGGAGCCTGCGATGGAGGATGGGCAAATGGAACTATTACAACGGCTTTACCATGTGGTGTAACTAAAATACACCAATATGCTAACTATAATTATATCGTTGATGCAACACATCCTATTGTAACAGGCGAATTGATAGACAATATTGCAATAACTAATAATGATTTATATTCAAATTATTGTAGCCATACATCCTTTAATGAGTCAACGCTACCCGCAGGAAGTACGATTATATTAAGAGATAAGATTTTGAATGCGCCTACTTTAGTTGAATATCCTGTTGGAGATGGTAAAGTAATTGCATCGGGACTAACATGGGAGCACAATTATGCTTATTCAAACGCATTTGGAAAAAAGGCAATGTCAGATTTGTTTATGTATGCAATTAGCATTAGTAATGCTGATGTAAATATGCGTCCACCGGTTGCATTAAGCGTTGTGGGAAATGATGAAATGTTATCTGATGAAGAACTAGATATAACTGCAACAATTAAAAACATTGGCGAATCAGAAGCTGAAAATATACGTTTGTGGATTGTTCGTCCTAATGAACTTGATTTAACAGAAACAAGTGGTGAAAGAACACTAGAATGGGATACACTTGATGTTGGAAATAGCAAGCAAGCTTATTGGACGTTGAAATTAAAAGATAATATTGAAGTAACTGAATATGAAACATACGTTGACATTGGAATTAAATTAGAGTATACTATTCCTGAAACAGGTGAAAAAGAAACAAAAGAAATTATTAAGACAATCCGAATTGTTAGAAATAACAAAGCAATTGTTGTCGTTCCTGGTATAATGGGAACAAATTTACTAAAAACATCAACTAATGAGGTTGTGTGGGGCGATTGGATGATGTCAGCAAACAGTATTTCTGATATTCCTGTTTTGCATAATGCCTTTCAATCGCTTGAATGTGACGAAACGGGAAAAACATGGTATACCCTTGAAGCTCAAAACGATTACGGTTATGATGACACTTATAAAGGAATAATTACAAGCCTTGAAAATGACACAACAATAAGCGATAAATATGATATTAAGTTTTTCCCTTATGACTGGAGAAAAGGCGTTAATAAAATTGCTGAAGAATTAAATACTTTTATTGATGATTATGATAATGTGATTTTTGTGGCTCATAGTATGGGAGGATTAGTCACCGAACGATATTTAGCGCATTATGGTGATGATAAAGTTTCAAAGCAAATCACTGCCGGCACTCCATTCTGGGGAACACCTGCCATGATGAGCGTTCTTGATGAAGGTAATTTGGGTTACATAATGGATTTAGATTGGACAGCACAGGTTTTTACATCTTTAGAATTACCTGCCATTTTAAAGAACTTGGGCAGTTGTTATGATTTGCTTCCAAATCAGGAGTATACGACGGAAGAGCCATGGATGTATGAATATAGACGTATATTTAATAACTGGTATGATTACATTTGGCAAAATGGTGACTTCTTCGATTACACATTTGATGAGTTTGACAAATTGATATCGGAAGACTATAACGGTTATTTATGGGAATATGGAAAGATGGATCATTATCAGATTGATATCTCACAGAATAATACATCAGATTTGAAACGTGTTGCATTGGTTGGGGTGGGATATAATACTATTTCAAGTGTTGAGGTCGTGCCTTATCAAGGTGACAACATGTATGTTCCTAGGTACAGTATAGGTGATGGCGTGGTTACAATAACTAGCTCAACAATGAATTTTAACCATGATTTACTTGACATAAGAATTTTTCAGAATGTTGGTCATATGGGATTGATTCAGAATTCTCAGTGTGTAGGTGCAATTGTTGATGAAATTAAATCTGATATAAATGATTCTCCTAAAATGCGATTAATGTCAGTTCAACCTGTAACAAAATCATATAATGAGTTAGAATCGTATAATATCCTCAATAATCAGTTAGCTATATCTGGCGACTTTGAATTTAATGCCAAAAATGAAATTTCTGAGTATTCATACACCTCTGCTGGAGTTGTGGATGGAGATATGTTTAAAATCAATCCTTTGTTGGTAGCAAACATGAGAATAAATTTAACGCAGTTCTGTGAAGAAAATCTTAAATTCACATTTACATCTTTGAAAGAACAGTCATCTGATATTATATTGGTATTAAACGGAAATAAGTATCTATATAAAAGCATTTCAGTTAAGGAAAATAGTGTGATTTGTTTAGATTTGACAGATGAATCTCTCGTGCTGAATATTGATACTAATGCAGATGGTGAAATAGAAAATACAATTACTCCTGAAGCTGATTATACACCTGGCGAAGATGAACCAAATGAGACAATTGATATTACAGTAGAATCCCAAAATGCAAATATTTCTAATAAAAACACGATAAACCCTAATGTGATAATCACAAATAATTCTGATAAATCGATTAACTTAAATGGATTGACAATAACATATATTTTAAATCCTGATGAAAATGAAAATTTTGAATTCAATTGCGACTGGCTTGCAGTAAACAATCAATATATCGGGAATGTTGCTGAATGCGAGTTCATTGAGGGTGATAATGGGGATATATTTGCTACTATAAGCTTCAATACAGATGTTGTCATTGATTACAGTGAACAATTAGTAATACACTTCCGAATTAATTCATCCAATTGGTCAAATTGGAATTTCACTAATGATTATTCAATGGGTTCAGAAACATTAAGTATAACAGATCATATAATTATTAAATACAACGATGGTATTTATGGTGTATTGCCAGAATAACGTTACATTCAGAGTCAAAGATATCTTTGGCTCTGAACATCATGGAGGGAGTGTAATTAATAATGAAATCAAGATGTTTTAAATGGATTTTAACCACTTTAATTGCATTAGTAATATGTGCTACGTTTATTTATGTTTATATGATTTCCGTGCAAGCAGAAAGGCTGAATGAAGTTACAAGAGATTTGTCATATTATTACCAAATTTCGTGTCCAAATGGAAATGCACTATGTATTACTAATTCTGACAACTTGAAATATAACTATGAACTTAGCAAATATTCGTTTAGTTTAACAGAAAGTGAAGGAGCTGTATCATATAAATCTGTGACAGATATTGGTGGCAATACAAAATTTTATCGTACGGGGTTACTTTCAGGTTCAAGTAGCATGAATTATGAAACTGATTTTCCACAGTGCGTTATTAATAAAAATGATTCCACAGATATTCAACGTTTCTTCTATCCATCTTTTGATGATAGTGAGATTAAAGTTTCACATTCGGATGGTGGGAAAATATACATATCTTTTAATAATTCAATTTCATACGACAAAACTATCGAACTTGTTGATGAGATAGAGAACTATGGTATTGTCACTTGGATGTGGGTTGATACATACGGTAAATCTAATATGGACACTAATCCGATAACAATTCAAAATCCTATCGAAAACAATACATTGCCTGTGTATGGAATTGCGTTGTATAGAAATGGCGAGGCTTGTGAAAACCCACTTGATGATTTCTTGTACATCCTAAATAATGCCTTTTGCAGCAAATCTGATAATAGCATTAATGAAATGCTTAAAGAAATTAAATTGGGTATAACAAATTCAAATGAAGAACTATGCAAAGAAAATATAAAAATTATTGGTTTAGTATTACTGCCGTACAGTCAAAGCAATAATGAACGCAATGAAATATTTCAATCTCTCAACAAAATAGATAACGTTAGATTATGTACATAGTATAAAATTGAGTCGTTTCGGGGTATGAAAAAAGAACTGTGTAAATGCATTTTCTAACAAAATTCCGTCAACACTAAAAATGCAGTCAAATAAGGCAACACTGAGGAGTGACCTGACGCAGGTTATGAAATATCCGATAGAATAAAAAACAGAGGTGTAGAAGCCTCTGTTTTTTATTCTATCGGATATTTCCAAGGAAGTAAACATCAGGGGCAACCTGCATAGACCACTAGGTTTTTCTCACAAATTCATTATCTGCTGTGTTTTGTGCGCATTGGGAATTAATCATATGATTGATGCACTAAAAGCAGCCTGTGCAGGTTTTGTATTAGGGATAACTTTTTTTCGCCGTATTCCGATATGATAGATTTTTCAATCTTATGTATATCAGAGGCTTCGTCAGAAGCCTCTTTTTCTGCGTTTGCAGGTGTTCCATCTATCCTGATAACAGGAGTTTTCTTTTTTCCCTCAACCTCAATGGTTGTGTTTGCCTTTTTCTGAGGAGCGTAACGGTAATGCCATACATAACGGCGGTTTTCGACAGTAATTGACGATACCATTTCGTCAAGAAGGTCGTTGCTGAGTTCCGTATTCTGAGCATTCACCATTTCATAAAGTGCTTTTGATACATAAGCCATATCAAACATACAGTTTTCAACGATTTCCTGCTGTTCGTCAGTAGTAAACCTCTGCTCCTTGAGTTTAGCAAGTTCGGTATTGTAGTCGGCTTTCATCGTGTCAAATTCGTCCTTGGTGACACTCCCATCAGCAAACATCGTTATCAAGCTTTTTATGCGTTTTTCAACCTTGTCAATCTGCAAGTCAGTAACTGCTTGATTTTTTTGAGTATTGTCTTTTGTTGCAGAGAGATAATACTTCTGGATATATGACAGTGCTGTCATTAAATCGTCGGCTTTGCTTTTCCACGCTTCATCAAGAAAATATTTTGCCATAAGGTCGAGCTTCCACTCGGTAATCGGGGCTTCATCACAATATCCCTCGGTATCAAGACCGAGCTTTGCCTTTGTCGAAGCCTTACCGTAGTTCACCTGATTATAACAAACAAAATTGTATGTGACATTGCCGTCCTTATCCTTGTGATAACGGTTTTTCCTGAATGTTGAACCGCAGGAACAACGGAGCTTCTTAACCCACATACTGCTCGATGACCTATGACATTCTTTCTGAGCTTCGCCGTTCTGAACAACGGTAACTCTTTTTTTGCTCTCCATAATTGCCTGACACCTGTCCCATTGCTCCTCGGAGATAATCGGTTCGAAATTGCCCTTAACGCACTCATAGGTGTCATTGTCGTGATTGAGAATACGTTTCTGCTCCAGATAATTGTTGCTGTATGACTTAAAATAGCCAATGCAGCCTTTATAGGTAACGTTTTTCAGGATTTTTCCAATATTAGCGGCAGACCACTTTATTGTTCCTGTTGCTGTCAGTCGCTTGCGGCTCTGCATTTCCTTTGCGATTTTCATAGAACCCAAGCCTTGCTCATAAAGGTCAAATATCAATCTGACTGTTTCAGCCTGTTCGGGATTGATGATATAAGTGTTCTCACTTGGGTCCCACTTGCCATCATCACCGATATTGCGCTTCAAATCATAGCCGAGAATATTACCGCAACCGTATAAAATCTTCTTTTCACGGCTGATATGCTGTCCGGCTTTCACACGCTCGGAAACCTTGCGGCTTTCCTCTTGTGCAAGAGTAGCCATAATCGTTAATCGAAGCTCGCCGTCACCGTCCATTGTCCAGATATTATCATCAACAAAGAAAACTTCAATGTTCAGGTTCTTCAAAGCTCTTGTATGAGTGAGCGTATCAACCGTATTTCTTGCGAAACGGCAGACCTCACGGGTTACAATAAGGTCAAATTTTCCTGTTTGGCTGTCGGCTATCATCTTCATAAAGGATGGACGCTTTTTTGCCTGAGTGCCTGTAATGCCCTCGTCAATATACTTGTCAACGACTGTCCAGTTGGGATAACGCTTTGCTATATCCTCGTACCACTGCATCTGATTTTCAAGTGCAGAGAGCTGTGCTTCGTGTTCTGTGGAAACTCGACCATAAAAAACGACCTTTCTCGGACGGTTACGGTCAAGTGATAAAAAACCTACCATTATATGTACCTCCTATCAGTCTAATACGAAATTCTTGAACTCGTGTTTGATTATGTTCTTGTAAGTGTCCTCATTAATAATATTGTGCTTTAAAAGCACTTTCAGCATAATGTAAATACTTGTCTTGCTATCAATCTGTGTCATTCTTTCTTACCTCCATTTTATCACTTTAAAGTGTTAATGTCAAGCCTATTTATAGCCTTTTTTGCATATAGACTTATGTAAAAATGCGACAGCTTGTCATTAGCCGCCGCAAGAATGAATTACGGTTGAATTAACTCGGAGTGAGGAAGAATATGCTGTTCTTTCAGAAAGTCATAGAGAAAAGCTCGTCCTTTTTCCGTCCAATACATAATAATGAATGTTTTGCCCGTTTCTGAATGAGGAACAGGCATTGTTTTTGTCTTTGTCAGTCCCATATTCTGATAAGGAGCGTATAAGCACCAAGTACCTCTCAGCTTGTACTGAATACGAAAGGCGTTCAGAATACCGTTAAGCCTTGTAGCTGACATTCCGTAATCTTTTGCAATAACGGTCATTGGAATGAGCTTATTGCTTTGGAGAACTTCGTCGTAGTAATCGGCTTTATCGCCAAGAGCTGCAACGGCTTCTTCCAGTCCCTTGTTTTTGAGCTTTTCCGCTTTGAGCTTTTTGAAAAGCGTTTCGGCTTCGGAACTGTTCTCCATAACCCTGTCAAGCGTATCATCGGTAAAGTAAGCACCGTATTTACGGATAGACGGAAGAACCTCTTTCATAACCCAACGCTTAAAGTCTTTTGCCGAAGGAAGTTTGCTTGAAAGAATTAAGCTGTATAAGCCGCTTTCATTTATCGTTGTCATTGTTTGTGCGCCACCAAGGGAGCCCTGAATTAGGGCGTCCTTTTTATCATCACTATCAATATGCGTTGATATCGCATTTCTTGGCTTTGAATAACCAAGAATACTTGCAACATCTTTTCCCACAAACCACGGTTCGCCGTCAATCATTAGCGTTCGGATAGAACCGAACTGTTCATTTTCAAAAGTCTGAATTTCATTCATCGTCTTTTCCTCCGTTTCTGCCATCAATTGCAATGCTAACCGCCAATGCCTTATCGACAGCCTCCAATTCCTTTTCGTTCAAACAGCATAACAGCTTACCAAATCTGAGCAGAAAGAGCTTGACGTTATTATGAAAAACGTTGATATGATTTTGGGCAGAGATAATGCTCAGGAACGTGAAGCTCAGAAAAAGCGTTCGGGAGAGCTTGAATGAAAAGTGTCACCACTGGTGTCACTTTTGCGATGAATTTTCAAAATGAAAAGCGTCAACACTGCTGACACTTTTCAATACGGCGAAAAATAAGCAAATAAAAAAAGGGGGCAAAGCGTGAAATTCACGTTTTGCCCTCTTTTGCGTTAATTCTGTTTTTGTGTGCGATAGGCTTCAACCATAAAGCTATCTAAGTCATAATACTTACAATCAAAATATGAACATATCTCTTTCAATTCTGCTTCAGAGCTAATGCCGCAGTCAATTGCCGCTTCTACTTCGGGTGATAAGTAATCCGGTGATGAGTGAATGTCAGCCATTAAATCAAAGCAACTCTCAATAAGAGTTTCAACGGGAATTTCTAGCCGTTCAGCTACCTCAGATATTGCATAGCAAGTATCAGCATCAAAGCCATATTCGTTTGAAGCTCGCTCAAAAGCTTCAAGATATTCTTCGCTTTTTCCTGTAAGCATACCCACCTCATTAAACCTTTCTATGATATTCTTTAGCCTATTATCCGTTCGTTCATTTTTCTCACAAAAGCCAGAAAATTTCATCTTGTCATCAGGAATTATTTTAAGACCTTTGCGTAGCTCATTCGGCGTACAATCAAAGTAGTTTTTCATTGCACGATTAAGTGCCGACTGCTCTGAATACCCGTAATCAAGTGCGATTTCGCAAATTGATTTATCAGGTTTTTCGTACAGTTCCTTTCCTGCAAAATAGAGCTTTCTAGTAATGATGTAACGATAAAAAGACATATCGGGGATAAGCATTTGAAAGTATCCGCCAAAATCCTTACTGTTATATCCCGTAGCTCGGTGTATGCCGATTTTGATTGCTTCTGTTGTTTCGTGAATATTCTCGTCAATGTAATCCATCACGGTATCGAAAACATTTTTCATTGGCTCTCGCCTCCTTTAGCTATATAATATCATACCACAAATCGAATTTATTGACAAAGGAATATGAAAAAAAGTCAAAAGCTCTACCAGTCATTCGGTAGAGCTTAATCTGTGTGTATTTACTTTTGCTTCTTGTCAATAAAGCTGTCAGCTTGGGTGTGGTGGTATAACAACGAACGACTGCATTCCTCACTTGGCTACAAAACACCCGTTGAAAGCAGCCGTTGCTCCGAAATCGGCGCAACAGCGGAAAATCTTGCAAACAAAAAATATCAGAAGTTCTGGAAAAAAGTTGCATTGCATAGGCAAGAGGTGTTGGTTGACAGTGATTGAATATTGTCCTTTACAATAAACAGTGGTTATGGTATAATCGATGTAATGAAGTGTTGTATTTTAAGGTGTTGTCCACTTAAAAACTGTGTGAAAAATCAGGACGACTCACGTTGTGGCCATGAGCACAGAGAAAGTGGATATACCTGTGGCAGTCATGGTTGTGGTAACAACTGTCATTAATCTATGAAGATAATTGGATGGTATAAATGATGGATACCAATGAAGTAATAAAGCAAATACCATTTTGGAAGAATCTTTCGGATGAAGAGAAAACACAATTGTTAAGTGGTGCTGTCTTACGCATTTATAAAAAGGATTCCTATATCTATGGAATGACAGATGCGTGTCTCGGAATGATTTATGTGCAAAAAGGTTCTGTTCGAGTTTATATCACAAGCGAAGAAGGACGTGAAATTACTTTGTTCCATATTGGAAGCGGAGAATGCTGTATTTTGTCGGCTTCCTGCGTGATTGCAGGGATATCATTAGTTGTGCAGCTTCTGGCAGAAGAAGAAACCAAGATTATTGCAATTCATTCCGGAATGATTCAAAAATTGATGGATAGCAATATTTATGTGAGATGTTTTGCTTATGAACTTGCGACGAAGAGATTCTCTGACGTGGTATGGGTGATGCAGGAAATAATGTTTGCAAGATTCGATGTGAGAATGGCAAGATTTTTGCTGTCTGTTTATGAAAAAAACGGCGAAAAAAAGATTCAAATGACACAGGAAGCCATTGCAAAAGAAGTCAATTCAGCAAGAGAGGTAGTAGCGAGAATGTTGAAACAATTTGTATCAGATGAGCTAATAGAGCTTAATAGAGGTGCAATTGTTATAAAAGATATTGAAGGTTTGAAAAAAATTATTGAATAATGAGACTCAGTCACAGAAGAGAAAACTCCTAATGTATATACTCTGTCTCTTATACACATCTCCGAGCCCACGAGACTAGCGCTCATC
>ENA-OYWP01000297-OYWP01000297.1-human-gut-metagenome-genome-assembly--contig:-NODE-297-length-15812-cov-9.036238_pt1 | contig 15812 bp, 17 predicted proteins | sample MGYA00244814_ERZ653404 | MGnify/ENA primary metagenome ERZ653404 (study PRJEB26926, sample SAMN06165044) | human gut metagenome | biome: ENVO:00009003; feature: ENVO:2100002; material: ENVO:00002003...
ACACCCTAGAGTTCGTCGGCAGCGTCAGATGTGTATAAGAGACAGATTATATATAGGCGATGAGTTATCAATCATTTTCATTTTCTCCTATGGAATTATTGAATTCTAAAATATCATCAATTTTGCATTCTAAAATATCACAAATTTTTTCTAATGTTTCAATAGGTACTGACTCATCACGACCTATTTTTGCCATTGCATTTGTGCTTATATTTGCAGCAACTCGAAGTTGGGTTTTATTCATCTTTTTGTCTATCATAAGTTTCCACAACTTATTGTAAGAACGAGCCATATACAAACCTCCTACTGTTAAACATACGATACAGACATTATAGCACAGGTTGTTGTGATAATCAAATTTATTTTGAGAAAATCAAAATAATTTATGTGAAATTTAGCGGTGGAAGATTATCTTTTATATCTCCCACCGCTAACAAACCATAAAGCGCTATGCGTAGATTAAATCAGCGTTGACAATTTCCGTTGCACGATTACGGATACTGTTCATACGCTGTACCCACAGCATTTGATTTTCAGCTTTTAGATTTTCCGTTACATTTTCTTTTTCGGCAAGGTCTTTTACCAGCCGACAGAAAAGATTTTCAGCCTGCTCGTCGACATCGGCAAGGTAACTGTTCAGTTCGCAGGAAGTCAGCAAATTAGCATAAAAAGCTCTTTTATGCTCCTTGATATACCTCAAGTGCCTTTGTCCCCAAATGCCTACTGGCTTCTGTTCTTCTTCGGGCAGTGAGAGGCAAGGGAGATAATAATCTCCCTGCAGCTCGTACCATAAACCATTCTTTTCATCATAAATTCTTTTTTCCATCGTGTTTGCCTACCTTTCATTTTTATAATTTCTAAAGCGTGAGCCACGCTGTTTAGACTGTGTGATTTCCTTTGCCTGTTTCAGCATATCATCAATTTGCTTACTGCCGAAAACCTTGCGGAGCAGCTTATAATCTTGCAGTTCCGACTTTTGTTTAGCGTTGATATTTTCCAAGTTCTTTGCCTTTTCCGACAGTCTGTTGTTATCGTGATACAGACTTTGATTCGCCTGCCGCCATTGTTCCAAAGTGTTCTTCATTTCAAAATATTTGATAATTACACCCTGTACCAGTTCTCTCAATGCGTTGATTACAGGCTGTGCAATTTTCGTTTTGTATGTCTTTGCGCTCATTAAAGCAGGAGGATCAGGGAGTTGATACTGCGGATCTTCATCAAAGTTTTTTACTACATTATCAAGAGACTTTTCGCAGTCAAGCATATTGTTTATCCGAGATTTTACAAGCTCCAATTTATCTTCTTGCTTGCTGATTTCATCGCCTAACTGAGCCACTTCTTTCTCTCGTTCCTGCTTTTTGTAGTCAAGAACAGAGAGGTGTTTCTCGTGAGTTCCTTTGTGTTCCCATTCAATTCCGTGACGCTCCATCACAGCTGAAAGCTGTTCTTTTTCGGCTTGTATCCACTGATTCCACTCTGTATTTTCACGAGTACCGCCCTTGAAACCCTGTGCGGCTAATGCTTGTTTCAGGCTCACTCTTGTTTCAAGTCCACGCTTACTGCCGGTAGTAAACGGGACAAAATCAATGTGTAAATGCGGTGTTGCTTCGTCCATATGAAGATGAACTGAAAACACTTTTAACTGCGGATTTCTCTTTTGAAACCCTTTATAATACTCGTCCAATACCTGTTTAGCGAGCACTCCGTTTTCGCTTTCCGCACTCATATCTTCTTTGTTGCCTATCTGCAAAATGATTTCGTGAAACGGCTTTTCCTGCTTGGAATTGCAGATTTTTTCATAGTAATTATTTATTTTTCTATCGGCTCGTATCTGCTTGTCATTGTATCTTTTAAGTGCTTCATCGAACAATTGGTGATACACTTTCTTGATGTTCTCATTGCAGTAATCTATATTAAGATGAGTTCGGCTTGGATCTATATTTTCCGCTTTGAATTTACGGCTGTTGTGATTAACAGAGCCTTTCCCAACCATTGCACTTATCGTTCTTTTCATAAATTACACCTCCAATCTCGTAAAAATACTACTTCCTCGGTTCTGTTACTCTTGTCAAGAGTAACGCAAAAGCACTTTTGACAGGCGAGCCTATCAAAAATGCAGACCTGAAAGGAATAACAAGTATTCCTTTGCAGGTTTTGCGCTCTCCGAGGGGGTTATGGGGCGTTGCCCCGTTGTCTGCGGACAACTCCCCAGCAGGGCTGTCCTTTGAAAAGGACACCCTGCACCCCGTCTAAACTTTATACTGTTACTTCCCGAAAAAGGAACATTGCAAGGTTGCAGATGTGCCTACCTTTGCAATGTTGCAACCTTGAAAAACTTCACTCTGTTTTTTCGGGAAACTGCCAGTACCACTGACTGCCCTCTTTAACCGATTGGACATTCAGTGCTTTCTTTGCTTCATCCAGCACACGCTTGGAAATTCCTATCGCCTGTGCTTTCTTTACCAATTCTTTCTGCGGGTATTTACCCTTTGAAAGATATTCAAGGATAAGATTTTCTGCCTGCTCGGATTTCTTTTCCTTCGGAATACCGCTTAACAGATCATCAACTGAAATATCGTAATGCCCAAGCCAGTTGAATCCGTTTTCTTTATCCAGTTCAAAGGCAATCGCTTCACCCTCTGGAGCAAGGGAAGACTTGTCCTGTACCATCACTCTGACCTGCGGATTATCTTTAATTCTCCCGACAATCAAAACACTTCTTGCCGAAGCCTGAAAGTCAATTGAACCAAGTCCACGGTAAGAAGATTTGTTACCGCTGCCTTTGTTCATATGACCGACGAGCAAAATAGCACAGTCATATTTTTCTGCGATTCTTCCAAGCTGTGCCATCACATTGCGGACTTCATTGGCGTTGTTCATATTGATATTCGCACCGACATACGCCTGTATCGGATCAAGGATTACCACCCTTGCACCGATCTCTATAATTGCCTTTTCAATTCGCTCGTCCAGCATACTGAGTGCGGCTTCTGATTCGTCTATGACTTTGATTTGAGTACAGTCTGCCTCAGCCGCTTCCAACCTCGGCTTAATGGTGTCTTCCAGTCCGTCCTCTGCAGTTTGATAGATGATTTTTACAGGCTCACGCTCGGCATCGTCATAGGGCAGTGCTTCTCCTTTGGATAAAAGCGCTGCCAGTCTTAACGCCAAAGTTGTTTTACCCTCACCGGGATCGCCTTGAATGATTGTGATTTTTCCGTATGGGATATACGGATACCAGAGCCAGTTTACTTCCTTGCTCTGCACTTCATCCATACTGATAATTTTAAGTTCAGCCATTCATACCACCGCCTTTCAAAAGAAAAGTGTTGATTTTCAAGTGATATGCGGATATACTATTAACAGATACATTGAGTGACTGCCTTTCATCTGCGCCAACAGATGATGTTCGGGCGGTCATTTCTTTTTTATCATTCATTTGCATTCTCTCCTTTCAAGCCGATGAGTGTTACCGACACAAGCTCGATAATATCAAGCAGCTCGTCCGATACTTCATCGGCTTTGTTGATTCGTTTTAACTCCGACAGAATTTCTGCCATTTCATTTTTCAGTGCTTTGTGTACCCTTGGATTGCCCTGCACCACTACATCACGGTTCATACATTTTCGGTAGCAGTATTCCTGCTTCGGCAGTCCCGACAATGCGACTGCTTTATTCAGTGCCTCGTTTTCTTCGGGCGATACTCTGAACCCCACTGTAATACTTCTGAACCTGTTTTTCTTGTCTACATTTTTTGCTGACATATTATTTTTCTCCTTTCCATATTTCATCAAGTGTATTGACCATTTCATTTTGTTTGGACGGATACAAATGAGCGTATCGGTAAGTGATGTCAATGCTCTCGTGTCCCACACGGTCTGCGATCGCAACCGCCTGATAGCCTTGATCTATCAAAAGCGAAACGTGCGAGTGTCTCAGATCGTGTATACGGATACGCTTAACGCCTGCCGCTTCTGAACCTCTCGTCATTTCGTGGTGCAGATAGCTTTTTGAAACGGGGAATATGCGGTCATTTTCACCAGCTGAATAAAACATTGTGATATATTCCTGCATTTCTTCGCACAAGAAGTTCGGCATTTTAATGGTGCGGTTGCTTTTTGCTGTCTTTGGTGGAGTAATAACATCCTCACCGTGCAATCTTTGATAGGACTTGTTGATTGTTACCGTCTTGTTTTTAAAATTAAAGTCACCCGCTGTTAAGGCTAACAGCTCGCCCTCACGGATACCGCACCAGTAAAGCATTTGAAAAGCGTAATAGGAAACGGGCTTATCCATCATTTCGTTTGAAAACTTTGTATATTCCTCGACAGTCCAAAAATCCATTTCCTTGCGTTCTTCTTTTCCCATATTGCCTACTGTTGCGGCTGGATTGAGTTTCAAACCGTAAATTCTGATTGCGTGATTAAAAAGTGCGCTCAGCTGGTTATGGATTGTTTTCAGATAGCCTTGAGAAAGATTTTTGCCGCTTGAGTTTGTTTCTTTTCGGATTTCATTCTGCCAGGCAATCACATCTTTCGCCGTGATGTCGCACAGACGCTTCTGCTCAAAGTACGGCAGGATTTTAGTCTTGATAATATGCTCTTTGGTAAGCCAAGTATTTTCTTTCAGCTTTGGTCTGACATCCTTTTCATACAGCTCCGCAAAAGTCTTAAATGGCATTGTAATATCCGCTTTCTTTTCTGTCAGAAAGGCTCGTTCCCACTCCTGAGCCTCACGCTTCGTTGCAAAACCACGTTTAAGCTTTTGCTGTCGCTCTCCTTTCCAGTCCGTGTATCGAAACTGTACATACCAAGTACCGTTTTTCTCGTTTTTAAATGCTGCCATTGTCCTGACCCCTTTCCGTGTTTGTTTTTGTGGAATAGAATTTTTCGTGGAAGAACTTTCTGTCGATTCTTCCTGCAATAGTGATACAACCCGTCGCTTTCAGCTCTTTGTTCAGCTGACGGATAAGTTTGTAAGCGTAGGGAACCGAAACGCCCATTTCTTCGGCGACTTCTTCCACACGCATAAACATTTTGTTTGACATATTTTTTCTCCTTTCGCTTTTTACTTTAAATATTAGTTTTATTTCGTGTCGGAATACTTTCTGACCGCCTTCCGATTTGCCCGGGCGGATACTCCATTACCGTGGTGTACGACGGTTATTCAATTTTCACAAACTTAACTCTATTAGTTTAAGTTTGTGCTATTATTATACTAAGCAAATTCCGTAAAGTCAAGTGGTTTTTGAGAAAATATTAAACTTTTTTGTTTTTATATTCTTGACATATACTAAGCGTATCTGTATAATATATATTATCAACAGAACATTAGGAGGAAGCGCAATGGCAATCGGTGAAAGAATCCGTTTCTTTAGAAATTTAAAAGGTATGACTCAAAAATATCTTGGTATTCAGGTGGGTTTTCCTGAAAAAACAGCGGATATTCGTATGGCGCAGTATGAAAGCGGCTCAAGGACGCCAAAAGCTGATTTAACAAATACGCTTGCAAAGGTGTTTGAAGTATCGCCGCAGGCTTTAACTGTTCCTGACATAGACAGCTACAACGGTCTTATGCACACCTTATTTACCCTTGAAGATTTATACGGTCTTAAAATCACCGAGCTTGACGGAGAAGTGTGTCTGCATTTGGACAAGGGAATGGGTACAAATTACATAACGATGTTTGAGATGTTCTCTACGTGGAAAGAACAAGCCGAGAAATACAAAAACGGTGAAATTACAAAAGAGGAATACGACCATTGGCGTTATAACTATCCCGAAAGTGTGACTTTTAATTCTCACTGGGAGGGTTAATGTATGCCTGTTGTTAATGTAAATCTCTTAGTCGATGAGAAAACTTATGCTGGTGTTAAAGCGGGCGTGTTAGAACTCTGTGGTATGGCAAAAAACGTAGATAATAAAAGAGTTGCAAAACATATTCCTGCTGTAGCGGATGCTGCCAAAGAAGGCGCAGCTAAAGCAATAGAATTTATTCGCATACATAAGAAAAGTGCAATTATTGTTGGTGGTGTTCTCATCATCGGAAGTGCTGTTGCCGGTACGGTTGGATACATAGCAACCCGTGACAAAAGAAAGCGAGAGAAACAGTTTGCTAAAAACCTGCAAGTGTATTTGGATGCTGCAAGGGACGGCAAATTGACAATCGAAATCTTAGATGCCTTAATTGATTCCCTTAATGCACTTTCTAATAACGATCCTGCAAAGGCAGTAAATTTGAAAATATCTGCTGCCCAGTTTAGTGATTTGATACATAGTATTTTTGATTATACGATTCGCTTAGCTGAAGCAAACAATATAAGTCCTGTACTTATTAGTAAACCTAAAATTTTGAAAAAGAAAACTTATTTAGATCTTCAATACTATTTGAATATGCAAAAGACTATTTTCGAACAAGCTGCTTAAAATAGGCATAGAAAAAAGGCATTACCGACTGCAAAAGTCAGTAATGCCTTTTAATTTTAAGATATTATGTTTTACTTGCAAGCCACTTGAAATTCAAGAATAATCTCAAATTTCAGCCTGCTATCATTTTGCTATCAAATAGTCTTTTAAAACCTTGCAAACCCGCATAAACACTGGGTTTGTGAAGTCCATTGCATTATTCCCACTCAATAGTAGCAGGCGGCTTTGTAGTTATATCATAAACAATACGATTTACATTTTTAACTTCGTTAACTATTCTTGAAGCTGCAATTTCTAAAACCTCATAAGGAATCTTCGCAAAATCAGCGGTCATAAAATCTGTCGTTGTAACGCCTCTCAGCGCAACTGTATAATCATAGGTACGGCTGTCTCCCATTACGCCAACAGAACGCATATTAGTAAGAACTGCAAAATACTGATGTATACTGCGTTCAAGACCGGCTTTTGCAATTTCTTCACGGAATATATAATCCGCATCCTTGAGGATTTCAAGCTTATCGTCAGTAATATCGCCGATAATCCTGATTGCAAGTCCCGGTCCCGGAAACGGCTGACGCCAAACTAAAACCTCTGAAAGTCCAAGCTCGATACCGAGCTGACGTACCTCGTCCTTAAACAGCATTCTAAGAGGCTCTATTATTTCCTTGAAATCAACGTAATCCGGCAGTCCTCCCACATTATGATGGGATTTGATAACCGCGGCGTCTCCTGCTCCGCTTTCTATAACATCCGGATAAATAGTTCCCTGAACAAGGTAATCTACCTTTCCGATTTTTTTTGCTTCCTGCTCAAAAACACGTATAAATTCTTCTCCGATTGTCTTTCGCTTTGTTTCAGGATCCGAAACTCCGCGTAATTTAGACATAAACTGCTCCTTGGCGTTAACTCTTATAAAATTCATACCGCTGTCTTCAAATGCGGCTTCAACCTCGTCTCCTTCATTTTTACGCATAAATCCATGATCAACAAAAATGCATGTAAGCTGATTTCCGACAGCCTTTGCAAGCAGGGCGGCGGCTACGGAGCTATCAACTCCTCCGGATAAAGCCAGCAGCACCTTACCGTTTCCTACCTTCTCACGAATCTGTGCAATAGCAGTCTTAGCATAATTTTTCATGCTCCAGTCGCCGCGGCAGCCGCAAACATTTTTTAAAAAGCCGTCTATCATTTCAAGACCGAAATCGGTATGATTCACCTCCGGATGAAACTGAACGGCATACAGCTTTTTTTCATTGTTTTCCATAGCCGCCGCAGGACAGTCGGCTGTATGCGCTGTAATTTTAAACCCCTCCGGAATCTCAGATATGTAATCAGTATGACTCATCCATGAAATACCCTTGTCCGGAAGTTCGCCTATATCGCCGAAAATACGGCTTGATTTATCATAAAAGGTTTCCGTTTTTCCATATTCCGACGTAACGCACGCTGTAACCCTGCCGCCCAGCGCAACAGCCATCAGCTGACAGCCGTAACAAATTCCCAGAATAGGTATTCCCAGTTCAAAGATTTCCTTTGTTATATGAGGGGACTTTTCATCATAAACGCTGTTTGGTCCCCCTGTAAAAATAATACCCACAGGATTTAAAGCCTTAATTTCTTCAATGGAGGTCTTATAGCTTTTTACTTCACAATAAACCCCGCATTCACGGACTCTTCTTGCAATAAGCTGATTATACTGTCCTCCGAAATCAAGTATCAAGCAAAACTGATGTTCCATATATTAGCTCCTATCATGTTTTAATCGCCTTTGGCAGATTTTAAAATCTGTCTGCCTAATCGGATATTTTTTAAATCAGAAAGAAACTGCCGCTGTAAGCTTTTCTGGCAGCTCTGAAATTTAATTATATATATTATGCCATTAATCCGGTAAAATTTCAACTGTTTTCAGCATAAATCCTTAATAATTTCTCCGGCAATTATCAAGCCGGCACAGGACGGCACAAAAGACACGCTGCCGATCGTCTTTCTTTTATAAGCAACCTCCGTGCTTTCTGTTTTATGAGCGCATGGCTGTTCAGTAGAATAAACCACCTTAAGATTTTTTACATTTCTTTTTTTCAGCTCATATCGCATAACCTTTGCAAGCGGACATACCCGTGTTTCATAAATATCGGTTACGGTAAGCCTTAAAGGATCAAGCTTATTGCCTGTACCCATAGAGGATATTATGGGAATTCCAAGCCTGTATGCGTTTTCAATCAGCGCAAGCTTTGAAGAGACTGTATCTATAGCGTCGGCGATATAATCGAATTCCGTTAATTCAACCTCGCCGCCTGTATAAAAGCAATCGACAGCATAAACCTCCGAATTTGGGTTTATGTCCAATATCCTTTTTTTCGCGGCGTCTGTTTTTTTCATTCCTATTGTCGAATGAAGCGCGATAATCTGACGATTAAGGTTGGTTAATACAACCTCGTCGTTATCAATAAGGGTAAGCTTTCCAACGCTGCACCTTGCAAGTCCCTCCGCGATATAAGAGCCTACTCCTCCTATTCCGAAAACAGCCACATGAGAATTTCTAAGCTTATTCATGCTTTCTTCCCCCAAAAGCAGCTCCGTTCTGGAAAACTCATTGAGCACGCCAGTCACCTCTATCCGTTACAATATTGTATCCGGCGGCTTTTACACGTCCCTCGAGGCACATTCTGCACTGTGCGGATTCATCGCCGGTACATATCTTATTGTCATAAAGCGCGTAAAGCTTTCTGAATCTAACGGGCGAAAGATTAGGCATAACAACGTTTGCTCCCGCTTTTAATCCAAGCTCACGTCCCTCGGGATGTATTGTTCCGAGCGCCGTTGTCGACGGTATCAAAGCGTTCGGAAGAATAAGTCTTGCAAGAGCCACCATAATTAAAGTATCGCGAAGCAATCCCTGAGGATAATCCTTAAAAGGAGTTTCACTATGAGGTATAAATGGACCTATGCCTACCATTTCAGGCTTAAGGCTTTTTATAAACAGCAGATCTGATACAAGATTTTCAGTTGTCTGAAAAGGAGAGCCCACCATAAACCCGGCTCCTGTCTGAAAACCGATTTTTTTCAGACTATTCAGACATTCAATCCGTCTTTCAAAAGACATTTCAGGTGGATGCAGCATGCCGTAATGCTCCTTTGAAGCCGTTTCATGACGCAGAAGATACCTGTCCGCGCCGCTGTCATAAAGACGCTTATAGCTTTCCTCCGTCCGTTCTCCCAGTGAAAGCGTAACTGCACAGTCAGAATATCTTTTTTTGATTCCTGATATCATATTACAGAGTATATCGTCAGTAAAACCCGCGTCCTCGCCTCCCTGAAGCACAAAGGTGCGAAAGCCGAGCTTATATCCCTCTTTACAGCATTCCATAATTTCATCTATTGAAAGCCGATATCGCTTAATATTCCTGTTGTCACGCCTGATACCGCAGTAGAAGCAATTATTTTTACAATAGTTTGTAAATTCTATTAAGCCTCTGATATAAACATCTGTTCCATACGCCTCTCTTCTGACTTTATCCGCGCACTCAAACAGGAAACCGTCGTTTTCACTGTTTTTTATTACAGCGGAAATCTCATCGGTAGTCGCTTCATGAACCTTTGCAATCTTTTTTATTATATCTTTAGTATCCATTATCAGATCCTTTAATCTTCATCGTAAAACATTCTGTATTTCTTATTATTATGAGCGCAGCAGCTCAGCACCATTCCTATAGATACATACATACTTACCAAGGCGGTACCTCCGGCGCTAAAAAACGGAAGCGGTATTCCGATAACAGGCATCACCTTTAAAACCATGCCTATATTCATAAAACAATGGGTGAAAATCATCGCAAAGGTCCCTAAGCATATAAGCTTTCCCAACTTGTCCATTGTATTACGGCTGTCGTTTAATATTTTAATGCAAATATAAGCAAGCAATATGATAACGGCAATCGCTCCGACAAATCCGAATACCTGACCTATATAAGCAAAAATAAAATCATTATGTATTTCCGGTACCTCTACGTAATCATTCCCCCCGAAAAGACCTTTTCCGAAAAGACCGCCTGCTCCGAGAGAAGCAAGTCCCAGATCCTGTTGATATTCCAAACCCATAGGATCCGTACCCGGGTGTAACAGAACAAGAATACGATTTTTATGCAGCGACTGCAAAACATAATTCCAAAGGATATAAATTATCGGAGGCGTTATAACAATAGCCGCAATTATATATTTAATTGAAAGTCCCGCAGAAAACAGCATTATTATAAACATAACCAAAAATACCATAGCCGTTCCATAATCTCCCTGAAGGACTATAAGACCTATCGGCACAGCCGCATGAATAAGAATCAGCAGAAGATGAAGCGGACGGTTAATATTGGCCTCGTCCTTTGACAGATGAAATGAAAACGTAAATATAAAAGCGAGCTTAAGAAGCTCCGACGGCTGTATTGTTGTAAATCCGAGATTAAGCCATGCCCTATCGTCTGCACCAGCTCTCTGAAGGCCAAGACCTGTAAACGTCAGCAGAACAAGAAAAAGCGCCGCGGGAGCATATAAAAACCACAGCCTCGACAGCGTATGATAATCAATGGAAGCTACTATAAGACATACGACGATTCCGAGTGCGGTTGAAACAAGCTGAGTAACATAATAGCCGCTTTCAATGCCGCCTACTTCATTTTTATAAAGAGAATACAGCAGCACGACGCTTATTACCGAGCAAACCGTAACAACTACCAGCAGGCCTTTATCAAGCCGCCTGTAAAAGCCTGAGAATTTTTTTAAAATGGGTTTCATAAATTTTGCTGCCTTTCAATTTTTTACTTTTGTTCTTCGCCGCTCCAGTATTTTCTGTCAAGACTGCGAAACTGTATCGCGGCGGATATATGTTCTTTCTCTATTTTTTCGCAGCCGTTCAGATCCGAAATAGTCCTTGCTACTTTTAATAGCCTGTCATAAGCTCTGGCAGATAATCCAAGACGGTCAAAGGCCATTCCTATAAAAGCTTTTGCCTTATCGTCCATAGGGCAAAAACCGTTAAGACGGTCAGGAGTTATTTTGGCATTGCAGGTAATACCGGTTCCTTTAAACCGTTCATTCTGAATATCCCTTGCGGATGAAACCCTTTTTCTGATCTCCGCCGAGGATTCCTCCTTCTTATCGGACGATATATCGCTGAATTCGACAGGAGCAACCTCTATGTGCAGATCGAATCTGTCCAGCATAGGTCCCGAAATCTTTGAAAGATAATTGGCCACCTGCTTATGACTGCACCTGCATTTTCCGCTTGGATGCCCGTAATATCCGCAGGGACAAGGATTCATCGCCGCAATAAGCATTATTGAAGCAGGATAAACGACAGTTCCGGAGGCTCTTGAAATAGTCACTCTGCCGTCCTCAAGAGGCTGGCGAAGTATTTCAAGAGTCCTTCTGTCAAATTCCGCAAGCTCGTCCAGAAAAAGCAGACCATTATGAGCAATGGAAATTTCACCGGGTTTAGGAATTGTTCCTCCGCCTGCAAGCCCTGCTGAAGAAATCGTATGATGAGGAGCCCTAAACGGTCTTGAAGTCACAAACGGAGAAGCAGGATCAAGCATTCCGGAAATAGAATGTATTTTTGTCGTTTCTATCGACTCGTCAAAGGTCATATCCGGCAGAATAGAAGGCATTCTTTTTGCAAGCATGCTCTTTCCGCTTCCCGGAGTACCTATTAAAAGAGCGTTATGTCCTCCGGCGGCCGCAATTTCAAGAGCGGCCTTAGCCGTTCGCTGGCCCTTAACATCAGCAAAATCCAGAGTAGAGCCTTTATCCCTGACGGGCAGCTTGAATTTTCCGGATTTTTTTATACGGCGGGAACTTGTAAAATGCTCTATCAGCTCTTTTATATCCGAAACCCCGTAAATATCAATGCCGTCGGCTACCGACGCTTCAAAAGCGTTTTCCGAAGGAACGAATACCCCTTTCATTCCCTCTTCCTTTGCAAGCAGAACCATCGGCAGAACGCCGTTTACAGGACGCAGATCTCCGTTTAGTGAAAGCTCTCCGATAAAGCAGAAGCTATCCAGCTCCGCGTTTATATATCCCGCGGCTTTCATTACCGCCATAAAAATCGCCGTATCATGAACAGATCCGCTTTTACGGGTTCCTGCCGGCGCAAGATTCACCATTACCCTCGCTACAGGAAACTCCATACCGCAGCTCCTCATAGAAGCCTTTATACGCTCTCTGCTTTCCCTGACTACCAAATCCGGCAGGCCTACAATATCAAAAACAGGTATACCCCTGCTTATTTCAACTTCTACATCTACGCTGAAAGCGTTAAGTCCGAAAAGACCAAGACTATTGATTTTTGCAAACATTCCGCCGTCCCCCGAAAGTTATATACTGCACAATCCTTGATTATTATATAAATACATTATATCATGCCGTTTAAAAATTGTAAACATCAATTAAAGAAATAACTCGAAATTTGTAAATTAATATTCATGTAAAATGTTAAATACGACGGCGCAACAAATTCATATGATGCTATAGAAACGGCAAAAACGCTTATCAAATAATATTTATATCCATAAAATGTAAAAATCCTCCTATGATTTAGGAGGATTTTTTAGCTATACCAGTTTATTAAACGCTGAAACGATTTCATTCCATAATTTTGCGTCGATCCCTTCGTAATTATTGCGGTCGCCTGTTACCTCCTTAAACATATTAACGGATTTTTCCGTAGGCTCGTCATATATACCTGTTAAACCTGACGGCGGAATATTATCATACCTATCCGATATAGTATTAAGCATGACCTGAACCAGATAAACGACCGGACCTGCGCTTCCCGGTATCAGCAAGGAATTTTTCCTGAAAGCGTCCGGTCTTATTATATTTATGAAAATCTCCCTGTGTACGTCTGCCAGTTTATCCCATGTATACCTGTCTACTTCTCCCGTCGGCATTAACCCGTATTCCTGTTGAAATATTTTGACAGCTCCCGCGGTTTCCGGGCCGTATATTCCATCAGGAATAATAACAGGAATTCTCACATTATAATGCGAAATTCCAAATAAAAACTGCTGAAGCTCTCTTATATGCTGCCTAAGCTGTTCGTCGCTAAACATAATTAACATTTCCTCCCTCTCACTGAATAACATATCTGGGATTCTGATATGGCCTTTTGTCAAAACCATATTTTAAATCGGAATAAACGCCCGCTATCTCGTTCCAAGTCGGTCCTCCAACTATTCCGTTGACCGGCAGATCGAACTGCCGCTGAAACGCAAGAACAGACGAACGCGTTACCGGACCGAAATAACCCGTATTCTCCACTGCCGGTATATTAGGAAATGTCTGATTAATAAACGAAAGATATTCCTGAAGAATTTTAACATCCTCCCCCGTCATGCCTTCTCTGAGTACTCTGCCCTGATATAGAATAACATCGGAGCCGTCCGTAATCGGTATGGATTCCACGATGCCCTCGTAGGCTCTGTAAATATCAACCCATGTCTGCCTGTCTACCGTTCCCGTCTGCGGAAGACCGTAAACCTGCTGGAAAGACCTTACAGAACGTTCCGTCTGCTCTCCGAAATAACCGGTAATATCGACGGGCATTACGGCGGCGTAATATGCGCCGATTACCGCCAGAAAATACTGAAGAGCTCTTACCTCCGGAGTCTGCATTCCAATGCTTAGCTCCGTTATATACTGCTTCTGAATATCCTCCACGCTAAGACCCTCGGAATTAAGCTCCGCAAGCTTTTTTACGCTTGTATAAATGTACATAATTTTATACCATGTAGCCTTATTGACAGTACCGGTTACGGGAAGATTAAAAATTTCCTGAAACTTTTTTACCGCCTCCTCGGTACTGTCGTCATAAATACCGTCTGTAACCGGTATTTTAGGTATCGCCGGATAATTTCTTGAAATACGGTTCAGCCGAATCTGAACGTCTCTGACCTCGTTTGACTGTATACCGGTTTTGAGATCTATTTCAGGAAAAGACGGAATTGCCGCGGAGATCGGCGCGTTTTGAACAATATTAATATCTTCCCCGTAATAATATTGAAGAATCTGATAAGGCGTATAGCCTCTTTCGGCAAGATCAACCGTTCCCCATTGAGAAAGCCCGTCGCAGGTTACGGTTGTGCCGTTGCAGAACTGTGCAAAAAGAGGCTCGACATTTCCCTGACGTACTATGTAATCGTTGAATATCTCGTCTACTATATTGCTTATATTTTCAAAAACTTCACGACCGAATATAAACTTCTGATCATACTGCGTAGAATCCGTAATATCAAAATCATATCCCTTTGAACGGTACCATTCCGTGTAAACGCGGTTAAGAGCGAATGTAACGATAGTATATATATTAGCTCTCAGCGCATTTTCAGGCCAGTTAGGAAAAATCTCGCTGCTCGCCACATTTTTCACATAATCCGGAAAGCTGACCGTAACGTTTCTGGCGTCCTCATCAGGTCTGCCAAGATGCACGATTATTGTTTCCGGAATAAAAGGTTCTCCTGTCATAAAAATTTCTCCTTCTTTATAGTCGGCGGTAAAATCATGCAATTAGAAATCAGGTTCAGTATTTTCAATTACAATTGACCGCCCCATATCGTCATAATTAAAAGGCTCCGGTATCAGATTAAACCTCTGTATCGAAGTTATTCCGGAAAATATCGGAACATTTTCACTGACTTCGCGGTAAAAGCCGTTTGAATAGGCGCTCACCATATATGTTTCATAATGCTCAAACGATTTCGGAGTGTTACCCGTTCCCATAGGCGGAGCCGGAAGCTCTATAATCGGAACAGAACCGCTTTCATCGGTAATTCCCGTAAACATTATATCCTCTTCTTTTCCGTTCTTTTTTGTTACTGAGACTGCTGCTCCCGATACCGGTATTCCGTTTTCGCCGGTTCTAACCTCAACCTTTAAAAAACCATGCTCGCTGTTTACAGGATTAGCCGTTCGACCGGTAGTCCTTGATGATATACCGGGTTCTGTTACTGTAACGGGCCTATTCTCCTGCCGCGGTGATGACTGCCTAATAAAATCAGGTATAATAGGCGACGGAAAACGATTTTCAAAATTTGATTCGTCTTCCCTTACATCGTTTTCCATATTAGAAATTTCTGCTTCGGAAAAAATATTTTCTGCCAATCTCTCAACGGCGCTTTTCTGAGAATCATCGCCGTTTCTATCCATAGTTTCCCTCATCAACCTATTCTGTGTTTCCATACCCGTTTGTCCCTGCGGCATTTCTCTCATCATGTTTGACTGCTGCTCCGTGACCGTTTGCCCCTGCGGCATTTCTCTCATCATGCCTGGCTGCCGCTCCGTGACCGTTTGTCCCTGCGGCATTTCTCTCATCATGTTTGACTGCTGCTCCGTGACCGT
>ENA-OYWP01000301-OYWP01000301.1-human-gut-metagenome-genome-assembly--contig:-NODE-301-length-15687-cov-7.791198_pt1 | contig 15687 bp, 10 predicted proteins | sample MGYA00244814_ERZ653404 | MGnify/ENA primary metagenome ERZ653404 (study PRJEB26926, sample SAMN06165044) | human gut metagenome | biome: ENVO:00009003; feature: ENVO:2100002; material: ENVO:00002003...
AGATGAGCGCTAGTCTCGTGGGCTCGGAGATGTGTATAAGAGACAGATTCAGTATTCTGTCATTATTGGTTATGAGCACCGACGGAACATCGTTCAGTGCCGACGGCAGACGATAATATACATCCGCCATCAGATCGTTTATAACGGCAAAATCATAGTCTGCTTTTTTGGCAGAAAGAGAAAGCTGTTTATAGTCAACTATTTCAGATCTACAGTTATGCAGACTGCGGTCGATGATCGTTTTTGTGACCTGGCTTACAGCTGCACTGGTTCCTGTTATAAGTATGCGTAGAGGCAAAACCTCACCTCCGTCTGCGGCATTATGCCGTCATATTGTGCAAAGCCGTTATTTAAGCGGTCTGCGGTAAATAGCAGGTTTAATATATTCATAATCGGTTGAATCTCTCGGAATACTTTCTGCGTGACCGATGAACAGGTATCCGCCCGGTCTTAACACATCGTAAAACCGCTTTACTAAAGCCAGTTTTGTTTCCATTTCAAAATAAATCATTACGTTACGGCAGAAAATCAGATCAAACGGAGCTTTTTTAAAGGGTATCGGCTCCATAAGATTGAACGTGCGGAAAATCACTTCGTTGCGAAGCGCCGGCTTTACCTTACATTTTTCGCCGTCTATCCTGTCAAAATACTTCTCAAGCCAGCCGGGTGGCAGATCCGTAAGTCCGCTTTCCAGATATACGCCGTTCTGAGCGCCTGCAAGCGTTTTCAGCGAAATATCGGTAGCGAGTATCCTTGTATCCCACGAGGATTTTTCACTGCCCAGAAATTCGCTTATGTGCATAGCCGTAGTGTACGCTTCTTCTCCGCTTGAACAGCCTGCACTCCATATACGCATTGTTTTGCTTTTTGCGTTGGCCTGCTTTATAAACGGAAGAACGGTGCTTGTAAGGTAAGTAAAATGCTCCGGTTCACGCATAAAATAAGTATGATTTGTGGTCAGCTTTATAAGCAGACCGTCAAGCTCTTTACCGCTTCTGTCATTCATACAGCAGTCAAGATACTCGTCATAGTTTTTGAATCCTCGCTCAACGAGCATATTACCGAGTCTGCCCTCGATAAGTGTGCGTTTGTGAGAAAGGTTTATACCGTAGCGCTCTCTCATGAATGATACCAGACGGTTGAATTCATTATCTGTTATTTTAAGCATTACGGCTCACCTGCCTTACTTCATTTCTTCGCTTGCGTGTTCGTCTATCAGTTTTGAAACGTCAAGGACGAGCTTTATTCCATCGTTCATTTCAAGAATGGACTTGATGAATTTATTCGAGTTTACACCTGTAAGCTCCGGTGTCTTTGATATATGCTGTTCGGTTACGGGAATAACGTCCGCAACGCTGTCAACGATAAGTCCGACCGATACATCATCACCTGTCGAAACGATTATTATGCAGGTGCGGTCATTGAAAGGAATCTCTTCCTTGCCGAATCTGCTTCTTATGTTCACAACGGGAACAATCTTACTGCGGACATTGATTATGCCCTTGATATAAGACGGTACGCCGGGTACGGCGGTTATGGGCGGCACTTCAATGATTTCGATGACATCAGGTATTTCAATGCCGTATACCTGCTCGCCGATATAGAAGGTCAGTACCTTAGTTATTTCTGTATTCTGAGGATCTTTCTTTGCGTCCTCCATTGCTTTCTGAGTATTCAGAAGTTCCTGTAATTTATCATTATAATTCTCTGACAAAGTAAAGCCTCCGTTTCCTTAGCCGATAAGATTGTTGACATCGATTATAAGCGAAATAGTGCCGTCGCCCATTACGGTACAGCCCGACAGACCCTCCGCCTTGATATTGTACTGGCTGAGGTATTTCGGGAACGGTTTTACAACCACGGGCTGTTCGCCTATCAGCTTATCTGCAAACAGGCAGACATTCTTTCCGCCGACATCGACAAGAAGCAGGATACCGTCCTCAAGCTTTGTGACCTCTGTAGGCATATTGAACTTTTCGTGCAGACGAAGGATAGGATAGCACACGCCTCTTATCATTATCATTTCGCCCTGCTTTGTATCGTTGAGCAGCTGGTTGTTTGCAACCATAAGGCTTTCCTTTATAGATGAAATCGGCACTGTAAAGATAGTAGAGCCGACTTTCAGCTTCATACCCTCAACAATGGCAAGAGTAAGCGGAATTCTGATGATGAAGCTGGAGCCTTTGCCTTCTTCGCTTTCAACGGTAAGTGTACCGCCGCACTGTTCGATATTACTGCGTACAACGTCCATACCTACGCCTCTGCCGCTGTATTCCGTAACCGTATCATTGGTCGAGAAGCCGGGCAGGAGAATCATGTTCTGGATTTCCTTCGTTGTATATTCGCTTTCGGGCTTTGTAAGAAGTCCGCTTTCCTTTGCCTTTTCAAGAACCTTTTCGCAGTTGATGCCTGCACCGTCATCTGAAACGGTGATGATAACTTCACCTGCCGAGTGCTTTGCAGACAGCTTTACAGTACCCTTTTCGGGCTTACCCTCGGCAATGCGGACATTTATATCGTCCTCTATGCCGTGATCCATACAGTTTCTTACAAGGTGCATAAGAGGATCGTTCAGGTTATCTACTATGCTCTTGTCAACCTCGGTCGTTTCACCTTCAAGAACAAGCTCTGCTTCCTTGTTCAGCTTTATCTTCATATCACGGACAATTCTGCCCATCTTCTGAAATACGCCTGCAAGCGGTACCATTCTGATAGACATTACAGTATCCTGAAGCTCGTCTGTCAGCTTTCTGAGCTGTCTTGCGGCCTTTGAGAAGCTCTCAAGCTCAAGGCCCTCAAGATCCGGGTTTGCTATTACCATTGACTCGGTCGTTATGATTTCACCGACAATATCATGCAGTGTGTCAAGCTTTGACAGATTTACGCTGATAAGGCTATGCTTCTGACCGCCGTTAGCCTTTTTAATGTCCTCCTGAGCCTTTGTGACCGCACTCTTTGCGGCAGGCTTTGCAGGAGCAGGCTGAGCCTGCGGCTTTTCCTCCGTCTTTGCAGGGGCGGCAACGGGGGCAGCCTCTTTAACCGGTGCGGGAGCAGGCTTTTCTTCGGCAGGTGCCGCAGACGGTGTGTCTATTATCTCATAAGACTCAACGTTGACTGCACCTTCTATGGCTTTAATTACCGTATCATTGTCTCCGTCGAAGCCCTTGAAGGTTACAAGGAAGCCGTTCTCGACAATATCCTTTGCCGTATCCGCATTGGATTCAACATCGGGAGGAGTACAGCTGATAACTTCGGCAACTTCCTTTATCTTTGTCAGCAGAAGGAAAGCACGGAGGTTTTCCATCTTACAGCCGTCCTCGAAGAATACACGGACGGTCATGCTTCCCTCAACGTTGCTTCCTGAAGGAGCGGCAGATGCTTCCTGCTTTGCCGCAGGAGCGCTTTCAGCAGGAGCGCTTTCAGCAGGAGCAGCACCGCTTTCCATTGCCTTTAATCTTTCCGTTGCGTCTTCGAGCTTTTTGAACGTTTCCGAGAAGTCGGTAGGCGTATAGTCGTCATCCCCCGAATTCTGTATATACTCGATCTCAGCCTTATATAGATCGGAAACCTCAAATATAAGTTCATATACAAAATGTGCGTCCTTCGCAATTTCGGGCTTCTCCCTTATTACAAAGAACATATCCTCGCCCTTGTGCGCAAGATGCTGGAGATTTTCAAATCCCATCATCGCAGACGAGCCTTTGATTGTGTGCATTATTCTGAATATCTCGTTGATGTCCTCCTGCGAGAATACATTTGCATCCTCTGTCCTGAGAAGAATTTCATCGAGCTGTTCAAGCAACGTATTGGTTTCAAATATGTACATTTCGAGCATAGATTCCATGCCGGGTTCAACCTTTGCCATATACAAAACCGCCTTTCCCTGATTTTTTTTATTATGCAATCGTAAGATTGATATTGATAAATCCCTTGAAATGTGCTAAACTTAAAGTCAAGCAATGCGATGCACGGCTTTAAAATGTGCATCTGAAAGGAAATATATATGCCCAACATTCCACAGATTACGGCTCCTGTTTCCAACAGTAAGAGCTATTCGTTCACAAACCGGCAGTATGACGGTAATATAGAACCGTTTGATATGGTCGAGCTTGCTCAGCCTATCAAAGCATCTACGGCGCAGGATAACGATTCCGCCGCCGCTATGATGATGGGCAGAAAGAATCTCGCTCCGCTTACTGTTCAAATAAAAGATCCCACTATGGCGGTCGAAACGCTCAAGAACCTGTTAAGCTCGGATCTGCTCGAGCAGACGATGATCAACGGTTACACAGAGCTTTACGACGATATGGATGAGCTTATCAAGAGCTTTTATCTTGCTCCCGAAAAGCTGGTCCGTGAGATTCAGAACCAGGAAAAGCAGAACACGATGTTCAGCGGTGATGAGTTTTACAAGCTGCTCCACGGTATCCTGAAGACCACCACAAGCCCCGATATAAAAGAAAGTATCGGTCAGCTCCTGAAAGCACTCAACTATTCGTCAAACAAGCAGGAGATACTTAATGCACTCGGTGCGAATCTCAAATTCCTGTCCGAATATTTTTCACCTAACGAGTCGCTCTCCCGCAAGCTCTCCGATTTGTCTTCACAATGGAAGAGCAGTAGTGCGGCTGATATGTTCGAGCCGCTCAAGAGTGAAACGCTCGCACTGCTGAAGGACGTTTCCGCAAGTCTTCTGAACGATGAAAGAACACAGACGTTCATTCCGCTCATAATACATAATCTTTCACGCTACAACACCAACAACGGTATGCTCAAGGAGAGCTTTGCAAATCTCCTTGCATATATTCCGTCGGATGATATGCGTAGGGAACTGTCTGTTGCATTTGGAAATCTTCTTAAAAAGATTTTCAGCAAAAAACAGCTCAGCGAGATGTCGGATATTCCTGATAGTTATAATAATACACTAAATCAGTCCGAAAATCAAGACTATTTAAGTATTTTTGACAATAAAGCTGAAAAATTAACTCTGTCTTTGTTCATTAAGTCGCATTTATCCGATGAAAGCTATCTTTCGGAGCTGGATTTGTCCAGAGATAAACTGGAGTTTCTGACATCGCCGTTTGATGAAGGAAAACAATCCGGATTGCAGACACTTAAGAATATAATAATGGCAATGCTCACAGGCACTGACAGTCGACAGATTATTCCTGCGGTGCATCGTGATTTTCAGGGGATCAAGGATATGGCGGCACTTGTCGATTATCTCAACGAGATTCTCCGTGAAATGCCGGATATACCTCAGCGTGACACGCTTTTTGAGTTTTTCACCAATATAGTAAATGAGATGGCACAGCGTAAGGAGCTGCCGCCTTCGAGCAATATCCCTTCCGCACCGTCTACTCTTGATAAGCTGACCGATTTTATCGGTAAGAATATAAATCACGAGGCTATTCAGTCGCTGGACGATTTCAATGCGTCAAATCTTCTGCAGAGCCTTCTGAATGCACCGGGTGTATTCACTCCTCTTGCACATTATATCCTGCCGTTGCAGATTGAGGATACAAAGGCGTTTGGTGAGCTGTGGGTCGATAATGACGAGAACAACCCCAACAACACGCCTGTCGGACAGAAGAATTACCACTTGTTCCTGACATTTGACGTTGAATCTATAGGACGTTTTGAGGTAGATATGTACGCACTGGGTGAAAACATCAATCTGTCGCTTCTTTATCCCGAAAAGTTCGGCTTCAAGATAAAAAAGCTGACCGATAAGATTGACCTTATAATAAGAAATATCGGCTATAAGCCCGCAAAATTTGAAACTGCGGTGCTGAGAAAGCCTCATGTGCTGACTGAGGTTTTCCCGAAAATAATTGACAGGAGGAAGGGTCTTAATGTCCAAGCGTAATTTAGGAAAGCAGGCTGCGGCGGCGCTTAAGTACAATCCCGACCTTAACTATGCTCCGGTCGTGGTAGCGTCCGGCCTTGGCGAGCTTGCGAAGAAGATTATAAATATCGCAGACGAGAACGGCGTTCCCGTTTACCGTGACGACAGCACGGCGGCGCTTCTTGTAATGCTCAACAGCGGTGAAACGATACCGGTCGAGCTGTACAGAATTATTGCGGCTATCTATGCGGAGGTCGTTTACTCCGCTAATGATATGAAAAAAGGCAAATAAGCCAAATACAAAAGAAAGAAGATAAAAGAAATGGTAAAGACAAAAAATCTCACATTAATGGTTACGGCGGCTGTGCTTGCCGCACTTACCTGTGTTGCGACAATGGTGGTACAGATACCTATGCCGCTTACAAAGGGCTATGTAAATCTCGGTGATGTAATGGTGCTTACATCGGTATGGCTTATCGGCTCGCCGTGGGGAGTTGCGGCGGCAGGCATAGGCTCTGCGATGGCGGATCTGCTTACAGGTTATGCTTATTATGCGCCTGCAACGCTGATAATCAAGGCACTTATGGCAGTAGCGGCATTCTACATTGCAAAGTGCTTTATGAACGGCTCTTATTTCAAGTCGCTTGTCGGCAAGGTAATCGGCGGCACTGTGGCAGAAATAATTATGGTGGCAGGCTACTTCGTTTATGCTATTATACTTTACGGTAATGTGGCAACAGCGGCGGCAGGCATTTTCGGAAACGCAATACAGGGCGCTGTAGGGCTTATAGCAGGTGTGCTTCTGACAGTTGCGCTCGAAAAAGCAGGAACGAAGAAATTGCTCGGTTTTGATAAGTAATCATTCATTATAGTCAGGCGGCGAAGGTAATTTTACCATTCGCCGCCATTTTTTGACCGTTCGTGCCATATTTGTTGAAATTCTCTTTATGGGATGTTACAATTGTATGATAGATGAGTAATGCATATCATTATTTAAAATTTCTCGGATAAGGAGAGACAAATGAAAAGAAAATTTTCAACCAGAATCATAGCCGGCATAGCAACATCTGCCGTGCTTGCAGTCGGATCGCTGTCCTTTACGGCGATAAACGCAATTGCCGATGAAGCGGTGAGCTATTACGGACTGTCCGCAGACGGTACGGTTATAAGCGGAACGGTAACTGATTATACAAAGATAGCTTCATACGATACCGCATGGGGCATTGCCGGTAAAGAAACGTGGTATGTGGCTGACGGTATCTTTAATATCTATACAACAAATCCTCTGGATCTCAAAGGAAATGTAAATGTCATACTCAAGAACGGCGCAGAGGTAATTGTAAGCCATGGTATTGCCGGCACAGACGCAACAATAACTTTTTATAGTGAGAGTGAAAGCGCAAGCGGTGTTATTGGCTTTATCGGAGCCACAGGCGATGATGGCAGGTGGGGTATGACGGATAGCGGTCCCGATATGACTAAAGGAGAAAACGGTGAGGACGGCAAAGATGCGGTAAATGTTTCGTCGTTCACGGTTGCGGGCGGCACTGTAACTGTTATCGGCGGCGATGGCGGTAAAGGCGGCGGTGCAGGTTATGGCACTAACTACGATACAAATGAATCGTATTATGGCGTTGGCGGCGACGGCGGTAACGGCAGTGTGGCTATAACCGATAATACAAAGGTGTATCTTAATGGCGGCAGACTTAACGTTACAGCCGGAAGAGGCGGAAACCCCGGTACAAATACCCATGTACCGTCTGAACAGCAGGATAATTATAAAGGCAAGCCGGGAAATGACGGAACATCGGTAAGCGGAATATATGCCGTAAACGGTATTCTCAATGTCAATAAGCTTGATGATTCCGATGCCGCCGATACTTCTGGCGATTTTAAGCTCCTGTCTGCGAACGGTTACGAAAATGCAAAGCTCGATATAATCGGTCACGGAACGGCGAAGGTAACTGACGGCACTGTTATTGAAACCTACGGCGATATTTCCGTAGCAGGCACTCTGTCTGTTGACAACGGTATGATATTTACAAACGGCAGTATAACAAAAGCCGGCAGTGCGGCACAGATAACAAAGACGAACGGCGGCGTTATCCGCAGGCTCACACCTGCTTACGGTATCGGATATACGCTGGATTATGCAGGCGGTAAATGTATTGCGGAAACCGGCTATAAAATAAAGCTGTCGCACGGAAATACTTTAATCGATGTTGCCGGCCCCGACACAATATTATCAGAATCAAACAGACTTAATATTGTCCGCATCGGTGACGGTGAAATAATAGATGACAGCGAGCCGCGCACAAATGTAATGCCCTATTGCATAAAGGCAAATAATACGAATGAAACAACCGTAACGGACGGAAATGTCTTTGCTATGAGAGGAGTTTCTTCAAGGCTTGTATTTGCTCTGAACGATCCCGATGAATACCGTTTCTCAGGCGTTACGGTAACAGATGCTGACGGTAATGCGGTACCTGACGATAAGTACGAGTTCGACAGCACGACAGGCGAATTCATCGCACTTTCGGTTGACCGCAACCTTATTGTAACCGCAGACGCAAGTCTTAAAGATGTTGAAATATCTGTAACAGACAGTGAAAACAATCCTGTGTCAACTGTTAACTTCGGTACAGATTTTGATAACGGAAGTACGGCAACGCCTTTGATGTTTAAGCTGAAAGTCACAGAGGGCGGTTCTATAGCAAAGTACAGAGTAGTAAAGGAATCCGACCTTAATAAAGCAAACGGTGACATAACTGATACTTCTTCGTTCACAGTATCATACACTGCCGGCAATGAATGGGGTACAGCCGATGACGGCTCTTCAAAGCTTGCAAAGGGCGCAACGGCAACATTCACAGTTAAGCCCGACAGCAATTTAGCCGCAGGAACTTATACAGAAGATTTCATCGTTATAACAGACAGAACCGCTTATGCGGATGCGTCTGCAGGCACTCAGGATAAGGCTCTGGCACGTTTCACGCTGAGTTATAAGGTTGAACACGAGAGTGACGGTAAACTGTATTATTCCGATCTTACCGGACACTATAATCTTTGTAAGAACTGTCAGGCAAAAATCAATAAAGTAAATCATATATTTGATGTAAAGACCGTAAATGAGGATACGCTTGCAGCTCCTGCGGATTGCTTAACTCCTGCCAGGTATTTCTATTCGTGCGAATGCGGAGCGCATACAAATGATACAATGCTTGTATTTGAAAACGGCGATTTGGGCGATCACACATTAGGAGAGTGGACTGTATCAAAAGACTCTACCTGTGTTGCAGGCGGTCAGAAAACAAGAAAATGCAAGGTTTGCAGTTATACCGAATATGAAGATACCGATATAGATTCGGAAGCTCACGAGTGGGAAGAGGATTACACAACAGATAAGGAACCTACCTGCACGGCAGCAGGCTCTGAATCAATTCATTGTTCACTCTGTGACGCAAGGAAGGATATAAAGGAGATTTCTCCGAAGGGACACGACTGGTCCGAGTGGAAAACTCTCGTTGAGCCGACAATCACATCTGAGGGTAAAGCAAAAAGATCCTGTAACGTTTGCGGCATCAAGGAGGAGAAAGCACTTTCTAAGCTCAGCGGTAAGAAGGAATGGAAACACGATGAGAATAAGCACTGGCACGTTGATGACAATGGCAATATAATCGATCTTGACGATCACGAGTTCAAGTGGGTGGTAGATAAAGAGCCTACCGCCACAGAGCCGGGTATAGGCCATTATGAGTGTATAGCTTGTGCGTTTGAAAAAGCTCCCGAAGAATTCGGAAAGAGAAACCCCGAAACAGGTGCATCGTCACTTGCCGCCTGGATTGCGGTAGCGGCTGTTGCCGGCGGAGCAGTTCCTGTAACGTATAAGGCAAGAAAAAGAAAGAATAAGTAAGTAAAAGCATCGCAGAGCAGACAAAAGCCTGCTCTGTATTTTTGCACACAAAAATGCCCTGCAACGTTCTAAATACGTTGCAGGGCAGATTTTATGCGGTTTTAATGTTAAATTCTGAAGTAGTCAACGCCGCCCTTGAACAGAAGCTGTTCCTTGTTGCCGTCAACATTAACGCAGGTATCCGAGCTTATACGCTCTGTATGACCCATCTTACCGAGTACACGGCCGTCAGGAGAAATGATACCCTCGATAGCGCACATCGAGCTGTTGGGATTGTATGCAAGATCCATTGTAGGCTCGCCGTTAAGGTCAACATACTGAGTAGCAATCTGACCGTTTTCGATGAGCTTAGCGATAACCTCGTCGCTTGCTACAAAACGTCCTTCACCGTGCGAAATCGGTATGTTGTAAACCTCGCCCACCTTGCAGTGCATAAGCCACGGTGACTTGTTGGTGCAAATCTTAGTAAGAGCAAGCTGTGACTGGTGTCTGCCTATGGTGTTATATGTAAGCGTGGGGCTTTCGCTTGACAGAGGAACTATCTTGCCGAAAGGCACAAGACCGAGCTTGATAAGAGCCTGGAAGCCGTTGCATATACCAATCATAAGACCGTCACGGGCATAGAGCATATTCTCTACAGCATCCTTGATCTTAGGATTGCGGAAGAATGCGTTGATAAACTTAGCAGAGCCTTCGGGTTCGTCACCGCCTGAGAAACCGCCGGGAACAGCTATCATCTGGCTGTCCTCGATTCTCTTTGCAAATTCGTTTACGCTGTCTTCCATATTCTTTGCAGAAAGGTTTCTGATAACGAATATTTCAGCTTCACCGCCGTATCTGTTGAATGCGGCAGCCATATCGTATTCGCAGTTAGTGCCGGGGAATACGGGGATAAGTACCTTAGGCTTTGCAATAGTGCCGGGAGCCTTGTTGATAAGTAAGTCGCAACCCTTATCGTAAGCAACCGATACGGGCCTCGGCATTTCGGGGAGCGAATTCTTGAAGATAGGCTCAAGAACAGCATCATACTTCTTCTCAAGATCTGCAATGTCGAGCTTGACATCGCCTGCCGTAATCGTGTAGTCGCTCACCGTTTCACCGATAAGCTCTGCGCCTTCTATTGCGCCCTTAGCCTCGATGATGAATGCACCGTAGTGCAGACCGAACAGCTTTTCATCGTCCATAGCTTTAAGCTTTGCACCGATTCTGTTACCGAGCGACATCTTGAAGATGCCTTCTGCAATACCGCCGTGAGCTAAAGTCCATACTGACAGGGCAGTGCCGTCGGCAATTGCCTTTTCTACTGTAGCAAATACCTTCTTGACGCTGTCAAAGTCAGGCATACCGTTTTCATCGTATGCAGGTTCAATGTAGTAAATGTCACTGCAGGGGAGCTTGAATTCAGCGGAAATTATCTTGTCTGACTTTGCGGTTGAAACTGCGAAAGAAACGAGCGTGGGCGGAACATCTATATGCTCAAATGTACCAGACATTGAGTCCTTGCCGCCTATAGCACCGCTTGAGAGTGCAATCTGAGCCTTATATGCACCGAGAAGTGCGGCAAAAGGCTTGCCCCAACGCTCAGGATCGCCCTGTGTACGTTCAAAATATTCCTGGAATGTGAGCCAGCACTTTTCGCTCTTACCGCCTGCGGCAACTACCTTTGCCATACTCTCGACTACTGCAAGAGCGGCTGCGTGATAGGGCGACTGACGGCTTACGAAAGGATCGAAGCCCCATGCCATTATGGAAGCTGTCTTTGTGTTGCCCGAAAGTACGGGGAGCTTTGCCGCCATAGCCTGTACGGGTGTCTGCTGTGTCTTGCCAGAATAAGGCATAAGTACAGTACCTGCACCGATTGTTGAGTCAAAGCGCTGTACAAGACCCTTCTGTGAGCATACGTTAAGGTCTGTAACGAGCTTTTCCCATTCTTCCTTAGTGTTGTGTCTGCCTGTAGAGTAGCTGACAGCAGGAGCGGGAACATATATATCCGTGTGCTTTTCCGCACCGTTTGAATTTAAGAATTCTCTTGAAATGTCGCAGATAGTCTTGCCGTTCCAGTTCATCTTGAGTCTGGGGTTTTCGGTAACTATCGCAACGGGAGTAGCCTCAAGGTTTTCCTTGCCTGCAAGAGCGATGAACTTGTCAACATCGTTCTTGTCAACTACAACCGCCATTCTTTCCTGCGACTCAGAGATGGCAAGCTCTGTGCCGTCAAGACCGTCGTACTTCTTGGGAACTGCGTTGAGGTTGATTTCAAGACCATCCGCAAGCTCGCCTATGGCTACGGAAACACCGCCTGCACCAAAGTCGTTGCAACGCTTTATCAGCTTTGTTGCGTTCTTGTCACGGAATAATCTCTGGAGCTTTCTTTCTTCGGGAGCGTTACCCTTCTGAACCTCAGCACCGCAGGTTTCGAGCGATTCAACGCTGTGCGACTTTGATGAGCCTGTAGCACCGCCGCAACCGTCACGGCCTGTTCTGCCGCCGAGCAGGATGATTATGTCACCGGGGACTGGGCGTTCACGGACAACGTTCTCGGCAGGAGCGGCACCTATTACAGCGCCTATCTCCATACGCTTAGCCATATATCCGGGGTCATATATCTCGGCAACGTGACCTGTTGCAAGACCAATCTGGTTACCGTATGACGAATAGCCCTGTGCGGCTGTTGTTGTTATCTTTCTCGGAGGGAGCTTGCCGGGGATCGTCTTGTCAACAGGGAGCAGGGGATCCGAAGCGCCCGTTACACGCATAGCCTGATAAACGTAAGAACGACCCGAAAGCGGATCTCTTATAGCGCCGCCGAGGCAGGTTGCCGCACCACCGAAAGGTTCAATCTCAGTGGGGTGGTTATGTGTTTCGTTCTTGAACATAAGAAGCCACTGCTCGTCCTTGCCGTCAACGTCAACGGTTATTTTTACGGAGCAGGCATTTATTTCTTCACTCTCGTCAAGGTCGGGGAGAAGACCGTCTTTTTTCAGCTTTCTTACTGCGGCGGTCGCAATATCCATAAGGCAGACAGGCTTTGCGCTTCTGCCAAGCTCCTCCTTGTCGAGCTTGTATTCCTTATAAGTTTCGGCAATGTAGGGAGCGTCAATCTTCGCATTGTCTATTATTGTTCCGAATGTTGTGTGACGGCAGTGATCCGACCAGTATGTATCTATCATTCTGATTTCGGTAAGGGTAGGATCTCTCTGCTCCTTCTTGAAATATTCCTGACAGAACTTTATATCGCCAAGATCCATAGCAAGTGCGTACTTCTTGATAAACTCGGCAAGCTCGTCTTCGGAAAGACCGATAAATCCGTCAAGCACAGCTACGTCCTTAGGAATATCATACTTTACATCAAGCGTTTCATACTGCTCAAAGCCGCATTCTCTTGCTTCTACGGCATTTATGAGATAGTGCTTTATCTTAGTGAAATCCTCATCTGAAATATCGCCCTTAAGGATATACAGCTTTGCGTATTTAACTGTGGGACGCTCGCCCTGGCACAGCATCTGTATACACTGAGCGGCTGAGTCTGCTCTCTGATCGAACTGACCGGGTAAAAACTCGGTTGCGAACATCTTTTCATCAGCCTCAATCTCAGGCAGTGAATAATAAACATCGTCAACAGGCGGTTCTGAGAATACGGTGGGAGTAGCTTTTTCAAAATTCTCCTTTGTGATACCCTCTGCATCGTAACGGTTTACGATACGCACATCCTTGATACCTTTAATCTGAAGTGCGGTTTTAAGGTCTGAGAGAACAGCTTTTCCCTCAACGGCAAACTGCGGTTTCTTTTCCACATAAATGCGATAAACTGACATAAACTTCCTCCGTCGTTTTTTGTGATAGTGCCACAGGCTTTTGCAAGCGTGTAAAGGCACAAAACTATCAATACCTTTTAATTATACTACAATATCTGCCCGATTACAAGCATTTTATTTCTTCTCCGACACAAAAATCACTGCCCGATGCTCCTGTAATTTGTACAGTAATTATATCCTGCCTGTTTGCGTCACTGCCGTATATGCGCACGGGAACGTACTGCGGGGTAAGGCCGTTTGCGTATTCTTCGCTTTCCCTGCGCTGAATAAGCACCTTTTCCGTCTTTCCCACGCACGAGCGGAAATATTCTTCTTTCAGCTTTTTTGCAAGGTCGCTCATAGCATGGTATCTCTTTACGGCAATATCGTGCGCAACGTGGTCTGTGCGTCTTGCCGCCGCTGTACCCTCTCTGATCGAGTAGGTAAAAACGTGCATTGCCGCAAAACCGACTTTTTGGGCGAATTCGCAGGATTCTTTGAATTCTTCGTCGGTTTCCCCTGCAAACCCTACCATAATATCGGTGGTTATCGCACAATCGGGAAACGCTTTTCGCAGCCTCAGGACTATATCATAGTATTCATCAGGCGTATAATGCCTGTTCATACGCTTCAATGTAGCACCGCTTCCGGACTGGAGCGACAGGTGAAAATGCGGACAGAGCTTCTTTTGCGCCGCCATTCTTGCTATATCCTCATCTGTCAGCAGCTCCGGCTCAAGCGATGACAAACGTACACGCTCAACTCCGTCCACCGAGCATACCGCCTCTATTGCGTCCGCAAGCCTCAGCCCGATTTCCTGACCGTAGCAGGAAAGGTTGATGCCGACAAGCACCATCTCCTTATGACCGCACGATACCTGAAACTTTACTTCCTCGGTTATATCCTGCAAGGAACGTGACCTTACAGAGCCTCTGGCGGTAGGTATTATGCAGTAACTGCAGAATCTGTCACAGCCGTCCTCAATCTTTATAAACGCTCTTGTCTTGCCCATATCGGCGTTTTTCTGCTTTTCATATTGCTTTTTAATGGGTCTTGGCGGTATGGTAACCTGTTTTACCTTGTTGCCGGTAAAAACGTCTATCATATCAGCAATGCTGTCTTTATGCTCGGTACCCGTTACTATATCGGCTGACAGCTTTGAAGCCGTTTCGGGAAAAGCCTGCGGAAAACAGCCCGTAAGCACGACTATCTTCATAGGGTCGCTGCTTTTTATCCTGTTTATAAGCTGTTTCGCTTTTTTGTCGCTGTTTTCCGTCACCGAACAGCTGTTTATTATAACAATATCCGCCGTAAAAATATCGTCTGTTTTCTCGTATCCGTGTTCGTCCATAGCCTTTGCTACCGAAGCGCTTTCATATTGGTTGACCTTGCACCCGAAGGTCTGTACGGTATATCTGATAATATCACTTCCATAATAAATTGTGGTGAGTTTCACCAAAACTAAACTCCCAACAGCCTAATTATACTTTATTATTCCGAAATTTGCAAGCTGTGACGATTTTTTGACAATAATACTCTTGACCGTATCGTGAAATGTGTTATTATATAGCTGTAAGGTGCGATAAACACTTACAGTGATAAGGCGAAAACGGGAAATCAGGCTAACGGTTATCTCCGATTGAAAAAATTAAGTAAAATCATTTAAAAGCAATTGACAACCGCCTTACATTTTGGTAAAATGAAATCAATCGGTCAGGAGCCGAAATTTGACCTGAAATATGAAAGGTAGGTTTTTTGTATGAAAACAGCTAATATCAGAATCAATACTATTGAAGACGTTAAGAATTTCGTAACAACAGTTACAAAGTGCAACTACGAAGTTGACATCGTAAGCGGCAGATATGCAATTGACGCAAAGTCAATAATGGGTATCTTCAGCCTGGATCTTTCAAAGCCCCTCGAGCTTCGTGTTCACAGCGATGATTGCGATGAGCTTATGGCTGAGCTTGACAAGTATATCGTTAAGTAATCTGTGATGCTTAATAACGAGAGCCGCCGTGCTATCTGCACGGCGGCTTTCAGCTTGTAGAAAAAGTCCATTTTTATAAAAATGGAGCAAATTCTCTATCCCTAACCCCAAACCCCTTCCCCGTGGGAAGGGGCTATAT
>ENA-OYWP01000303-OYWP01000303.1-human-gut-metagenome-genome-assembly--contig:-NODE-303-length-15672-cov-7.798041_pt1 | contig 15672 bp, 9 predicted proteins | sample MGYA00244814_ERZ653404 | MGnify/ENA primary metagenome ERZ653404 (study PRJEB26926, sample SAMN06165044) | human gut metagenome | biome: ENVO:00009003; feature: ENVO:2100002; material: ENVO:00002003...
TCTACACCCTAGAGTTCGTCGGCAGCGTCAGATGTGTATAAGAGACAGGTTTTAGGTATATTTTCAACAAAAACGGGAATTTTTGATTTCAAAAAATTTAATAATATTTTTACGATTTTATTTGCATTTACGGCGGAAAAATGTTATACTGTTTGTTGAATGGAATTTTAGGTTAGCCACAGCTATATTTACCTAATTTTTAAATACAGCAAACTGTGCTACCGTTTTATACAGAAAGGACAGACTATTATGGCAAACACTACAGAGCTTTATAACGAATGGCTTGAAAAAGCGGTCAAGGATCCCGATTTAAAGACAGAGCTTGAGAATGTAAAGGGCAAGGACGAAGAAATAAATGATCGTTTCTACCGTGATCTTGAATTCGGCACAGGCGGTCTGAGAGGCGTTATCGGCGCAGGTACAAACAGAATGAACGTTTATACCGTAGGCAAGGCTACTCAGGGTCTTGCAAACTACCTCAAGAACACAGGCAAGAGCGATCTTAAGGTTGCTGTTGCATACGACAGCAGAATAAAGTCTGACGTATTTGCAAAGCACGCCGCTTCGATATTTGCCGCAAACGGCATTACAGCAAACATCTACACAGAGCTTATGCCCACACCTATGCTTTCTTGGGCTGTAAGAGCGCTCGGCTGTGACGCAGGTATCATTGTTACCGCAAGCCACAACCCTGCAAAGTATAACGGTTATAAGGTTTACGGAAGCGACGGCTGTCAGGTTACTCTTGAAGCCGCTGAAAAGATTCTCGGTGAGATTGAGAAGCTCAATATCTTCGCAGACGTAAAGAGCGGCGACTTTGAGCAGTTTGTAAACGAAGGAAAAATAAAGTACATCGGTCAGGATGTTATTGACGAATATATCGCAAACGTTAAAAAGCAGTCCATCCACCCCGAGCTTTGTGCAAAGAGCGGACTGAAGGTTGTTTATACTCCTCTTAACGGTGCAGGCAACAAGCCCGTCCGCCGTATCTTAAAGGAAATCGGTATAAACAACGTTGTAGTTGTAAAGGAACAGGAAATGCCCGACGGCAACTTCACTACCTGCCCATATCCCAACCCCGAGATAAAGGAAGCTCTGCACTTAGGCCTTGAGCTTTGCAAGACAGAAAAGCCCGACTTACTGCTTGCTACCGACCCCGACAGCGACCGTGTAGGTATCGCAGTTCCCGACGGTGACAACTACGTTCTGTTCACAGGTAACGAGGTAGGCGCAATGCTGCTCGAATATATCTGCAAGGAGCGTATCGCCGCAGGTACAATGCCCGCAAACCCCGTTGCAGTAAAGACAATAGTTACTACCGATCTTGTAAAGGCTATCGCCGCTAAGTACGGCGTAGAGCTCAGAGAAGTTCTCACAGGCTTCAAGTTCATCGGTGAGCAGATCGGCTTCTTAGAGGCAAAGGGCGAGGAAAGCAGATATATCTTCGGCTTTGAGGAAAGCTACGGCTACCTTGCAGGCTCTTATGTAAGAGATAAGGACGCTGTTGTAGCATCTATGCTTATCTGCGAGATGGCGGCATTCTATCGTTCACAGGGTATTTCTCTTGTACAGGCAAGAGCAAAGATGTACAGCGACTACGGCTTCTACTGCAACAAGCTTGATACATTCACTTTCGAGGGCGAAACAGGTATGAAGAAGATGAACGCTATCATGGATACTCTCAGAAACGAAAAGCTTGACGCTGTTGCAGGTCTTAAGGTTATCGGCAAGGCTGACTACAAGCTCAGCGTAAAGACAGACTACGAAAGCGGCAAGACAGAAGAACTCACACTTCCTAAGTCAAACGTTATCACATTCTACCTTGAGGATAACGCAAGCGTAGTAATAAGACCCTCCGGTACTGAGCCTAAAATCAAGCTCTACTACACAACAGTAGGCACAAGCGTTGAAGATGCGGCTGAAAAGCAGGTTAAACTCTCGGCAGATTTCACAAAGATTGTAGGCTGAAACTGTCTGTGATATAAATTTTTCGGGAAATTTGAAAAAACTATTGCAAAACAGTTTTGTATATGCTATAATAGTAACCTAAGCGTGAAAGCGCAGTATTCTGAAATCATAGCGAAAGCTGTAATTTAGATTAATTCTAAAGGTCAGGAGGTGACAGCATGAAAGAAGGTATCCACCCTAACTACCAGCCCACCACTATCAAGTGTGCTTGCGGCGAGGTTATCGAAACAAGATCAACCAAGCAGGATATAAAGGTTGAAATCTGCTCGAAGTGCCACCCTTTCTTTACAGGAAAGCAGAAGTTGGTTGACACAGGCGGACGTGTTGACAAGTTCAAGAAGAAGTACAATCTTGACAAGTAATGAAAAAAGAGGATCGTGGTTTTCACGGTCCTTTTTGTTTTAAGCACGGTGTACAGCCGTGCTTGTTTTTTGCTATGCCTGCATTTGATTCTTTCAAAGGCGAAGGGAGTATTTAGTAAGGCTGTTGCGAAAGGGAAAGAAAAACAGCCGTGCATCGCCTTGATGCACGGCTTTTATGTTATTGGCTGTTCTTTTCAAAGGTCGGCGTACCCTTTGCGTAGCTTCCGTCACGCTGTCTTACAAGCGATTCATCCTTACTGCAGTCGATTATTGCGACCTTGCCGAGAATTTCTCCGCTTTCGTTGCTGAGTATCAGCGTTTCGCCTGTTTTTAGGCTGAAATTCGTCTGCATTTTCATCAGCGTATTTTCAGACTTGTTGTTCTTGCAAACTATCGTAAGCGTTGAATGAGGCTTTATGTTGACAGTGGGTATCTTGTAGCGGTTAAGCATATCATCCTTATCTGTAAGATAAAGACCTTTTGTTGATACGTCGTTGTCATTGGGGTTGTAAAGCTCTATCCAGTCGGCGTCTCCGCCCGTGTACACTTCGCTTATATACAGCAGTTCGCCTGTAGACGATGTTTTTTCACTGCGTGCGTTTATTGTTATCTTTCCCTTTTTAGCCATTGAGCTGTCTATCGTTATCTCACGGTCGGTATAGGTCTTGCCGTTTATCTCCCAGCTTGTGAAGGTGTAGCCCGACATATCCTCGGCTGTCAGCTTTACCTTGTAGGGCGTGAAATATTCGGATGTTACCGTATTTGAGTCCTTGACGGTCTGAATGTTCATAGTGAGCTTAAGACCCTTTGCACCGTTCAGCTTTACCTTGTATGTATCGTCCTTGTCAATTCCGAAATTCTTGCAGATGTCGCTGAGAATGATATTTGCACGCTTGTCGGCGAATTCTCTTATCTCGTTTCTGCTGTTTTCAAACGTACCCTCGTTTGCCCACGTTGACGTGATACCCTTGTTCAGAGCATAAAGCTGTTCCTTATCGCTGTCTGCGAGCTTCTGCTCAAGCGTTGCCAGAATATTTTCAGAGCTGAATGCGCCGCCTATAAGGTCGCAGAGGTTGTTCGCCAGCTTTTCACGCATATCCGCACGTTCCATAAGTGCAGAAATAAGCACTGAGCCGCCTGCGGGGTGTGTGCCGTTTAAAATCTTGGTCAACGTCTTGTTTGCGTATCCGTCCGAATAAAGTCCCCAGGCAAATTCTGCATCGTAGAAGAAATATCTCCACTTGCCGTCCTGGTACTTGCTTGTGACCTCTTCGCCGTCTGACGCAACATACCGCCACACTTTATAGTTGTTTCCGGGCCAGTCACGGTTGTCGATAAATAACTGCATTGCGAGGTAGTGCATATAGTTGTCTATGTCAACCATAGAGCAGAACTGCTCGAATTTCTTGTCGTCGGTAAGTCCGCTCTCAGCAAGCTCAAGAACCTTGTTATAATCGTCTGCCGCACCTTCTGCGTTTTCATCGACTATCTCGCCCTCGGCTTTTCCGACCACCTGATAGTTGTCCTTCGTGCCGCCGTAGCGTTCTTCGAGATATGCACGGCTGAAATTCTGATGGAGCCACGCAAAGCCGTAATACTTTCCGTTAAGGAATACTGCCGCAGGGGCGGTCGATTGTGCATCAAGGTAGCCCGACTGCTTCGCAAGCGACATTGAAAGCTCGTCACGCACACCTGCAAATTCACGGTCGTTTGCACCGTTACGCAAAACTATGCGGTCAATCTTTGTGAGAATCGCACCGTTTTCATCTGTAGCGTCACTGAAGAACGGGTAGCTGAATTTTCCTTTATCGCCGGTGTACATCGTTCTTGCGATTAGCTTCCACGATTTCTGGTCAACTGCGGCAGAATATGCACCTGCAACTCTTGCGCCTGCCTGCTGTGAAACAAGAAGCTCTCCGCTGCTTGAAAAAGCCTCGACATACATAGGCCTTTCGCCTGCCATACCTTCCTGATTCCAGTTTGCAGGTTCGTTGGGCGTGATTTCGCTTTTTCCGTCATACTCGTTTGCTATCCACTCGTCACGGATCTTTCCTGCTACGGCGATGCCTTTTTCATAATCGTAAAGGTTTTCACTGTCGGTCGAAAGCACGAATATATAAGTGCCTTTTTCAAAACGATCCGACACGCCCTCACCTGTGACATAGCTTTTTGTGAATACTTCGGAAGTGCCGTTCTCGCTTACCGCAATGGCTTTTATCGTCTTTGCAGTGACCTCTCCCGAGCTGTGCACCTTTATGGGATTTGTATATCTGTTTGATTTTTTCGTGGGGGTCTCGCCGTTTGTGGTATAGTAGATTGTTGCCGTTTTGTCTTTTGCTTTAAGCTCAACCGATATGTCTTTATCAAAAAAGCTGCCGTCGGGGGAGAAGGCAATATCTGTTTTCTGCTTTACCCCGCCGTCCTCGTCCTTTATTATCGGCTGAAGCGGGCTTAATACTTCGGGAAGTCCGTCATCCGACGATAAAAAAGCGTTATAGGTTATTGCGGCGGCTGTACCTACAGCAACCACTGCGGCAAGAATGCCTGCACGTTTTAATGTTCCGCTGTGAATAAACATGATTCCTCCGTTTAGAATCCAAGGGTTAATGGCGCTAAGCCTGTATAGATTCTATTGTAACAGAAAACGTTGTCAAAATCAACGATAATTACAAGAATTCCGCTAAATATTCCGTGAAAAATCAAATGTAAAGATATGGTAACATATTCAAGGAAAATCTGACATACACTTGTAAAAAAGAAAACACAACGAGGAAGGAACGGTATTTCAAATGACGGAATTTTTACCGGAGGGAAGAAGACTTGCATACAAAGAGAACACGGCGGCATTGCAATCATCCAAAACGCTTATGCAGGCGGCGGTGTCGGGGGCAATACTTGAGGCTTCGTGTACGGTGTGCGATGCGGAGCATAATATGCACGTCGATCTTGGCTGTATGAAGGGGATAATACCTCGCAGTGAGGGCGCAATAGGCATAGAAAGCGGTGCGACACGGGATATAGCGCTTATATCAAGAGTGGGAAAGCCTGTCTGCTTCAAGATAACGAAGATAGACGAAACCGGAAGCGAACCGTTGGCAATCCTGTCAAGGAAGGCGGCACAGGAGGAGGCAGACAAGGAATATGTATCAAAGCTGACTCCCGGTGATATTATAGGGGCGAGGGTAACGCATCTTGAACAGTTCGGCTGTTTTGTGGACATAGGCTGCGGCATTGCGTCAATGATACCGATTGACGCTATCTCGGTATCAAGAATAGTTCATCCTGCAAACAGATTTTCGGTAGGCGACGATATTTTTGCGGTGGTGAAAGGTCGGGATCAGGGACATATCTGCCTTACACACAAGGAACTGCTCGGAACGTGGCAACAGAACGCAGAACGTTTTGCGGTAGGTGAAACCGTTCCCGGCATTGTAAGGTCTATAGAGGACTACGGAATTTTTATAGAGCTTGCACCGAATCTCGCAGGGCTGGCGGAGCTTAAAAGCGGAATAAAGGTGGGAGATTGCGCCTGCGTGTATATCAAGGCGATTATACCCGAAAAAATGAAAATCAAGCTGATAATAGTAAACTGCTGTGATGACGGCTGTGTTCCGCTTGAAGCGCCGTATTTCATTACAGAGGGGCATATTGACCGGTGGGTGTATTCAACTCCCGGTGCGCCGAAGTACATAGTTACGGATTTCAGCGAATAGCGTGGCGGCAATGTGCCGCCTCAAATTCCGCCTGCGGCAATGTGCCGCCTCAAACTCCGCCTTTGGAATTGTCTGAGCTATCCGCAGGATAGCAAAACGGCGGGCGGCAATGTTGCGCTTCAAATTTGCTTATCTGAATGGCGGAGAATTGCGTAACCTCCGATGACGGCGGTAAAATATGTTGGAATTTTGCAAAAAATAAAGCCGTTGCGGTGTTCCGTAACGGCTTTAGTGCTATATGCTGATTACTTTATATCAAGTGCTGATTTAAGCTCGTCAACCTTGTTTGTCTTTTCCCAAGCAACGTCAAGGTCTGTACGTCCCATGTGACCGTAAGCGGCAAGAGGTCTGTACTTTGTATTTCTTAAATTCAGTGAGCTGATTATCGCACTGGGGCGAAGGTCGAACACCTTGCTTACAGCGGCTGAAATTTCGCTGTCGGGTTTTACGCCTGTGCCGAATGTATCAACAAAGACAGATACGGGCTGTGCAACGCCGATAGCATACGCAAGCTCAACCTCGCAACGCTTTGCTATGCCTGCGGCTACAATGTTCTTTGCAACGTGTCTTGCGGCGTAAGCGGCTGAACGGTCAACCTTTGTGGGATCTTTTCCTGAGAATGCGCCGCCGCCGTGTCTGCCGACACCGCCGTATGTATCTACTATTATCTTTCTGCCCGTAAGACCGCTGTCGCCCTGAGGACCGCCTACTACAAAGCGTCCTGTGGGATTTATCAGCATCTTTGTGTTCTCGTCAAGCAGTGAAGCGGGAACGGTAGTCTTTATAACCTTTTCGATAATATCGGCTCTGAGCTGTTCCTGCGTAACATCAGCCTTGTGCTGTGAGGAAACAACGACAGTGTCAATTCTTGAGGGAGTGCCGTCCTCGTTATATTCTACTGTTACCTGCGTCTTTCCATCGGGGAGAAGATAGGGTATCTCGCCCGACTTTCTTACCGCTGTGAGCTTCTTTGAAAGTGCGTGAGCAAGGGAAATCGTAAGGGGCATAAGCTCCTTGGTTTCATCACACGCATAGCCGAACATCATACCCTGATCGCCTGCGCCTGTGTCAAATTCATTGTTATCTCTGCCCTCAAGAGCGTTGTCAACGCCCATAGCTATATCGGGGCTCTGCTTGTCAAGGGTCGTGAGGATAGCGCAGGTCTTGTAGTCAAAGCCGTAGTCGCTGTTATCGTAGCCTGTTTCCTTTATGACATCTCTTGCTATTGCAGGAATGTCAACGTTTGCCGTTGTCGTGATCTCGCCCATTATCAGAACCATACCTGTTGTGGCGCAGGTTTCGCAGGCTACACGGGCGTTCTTGTCCTGTGCTAATATCGCATCAAGCACACCGTCTGAGATCCTGTCGCAGATCTTGTCGGGGTGACCCTCTGTTACGCTTTCGGAAGTGAATAAGTATTTTGCCATTGATTTTTCCTTTCATATAGCGGTTTTAAACCGTATCCCATACGCATATACCTGCGTAAAACTGCATTAAAAAAAGCCCCATTCGGAGCTTGCTGACTGCCTGCTCCTCATCTTTCGGTCACAGCCCTTGCCGTGCCGTAGGAATTAGCACCATTTTTCGCAAAGAAAGCTCAAGCGAAACGGTTGCTGGGTTTACGGAGCCTGACTCCCAATCTGCATTTTAATGCAGAAAATGTAAACCGCTCTTGATAAGGGATTTTTCCGATTGATATTGTAGCATAAGCAAATGCGTTTGTCAAGTAAAATGAGAATAATTTTTATTTTAACGGCATTGAAATTTAAAGGGAGTTAAAAATGTCGGGATACACTATAAATAAATATAAAATAAATATAGAACGGCTGTTGAATTGTACCGTGAAAAATGGTATAATTTAATAGAGTAACGATTTCAGGAAACAACGGACGAAAGGGTGCAAGGAATTACAATGAGTTTTGTTACGCTGAGCGATATTACAAAGCAGTACCGTATGGGCGATATAATAATCAACGCAAACGATAAGGTCAGCTTTGACATTGAAAAGGGCGAATTTGCAATAATCGTAGGACCGAGCGGTTCGGGCAAGACTACGGTGCTTAATATACTGGGCGGTATGGATACCGCTACATCGGGAAGCTTTTATGTAGACGGAAGTAAGATAAGCGGTTACAGCAGAAAAGAGCTTATCGACTACAGAAGATACGATATAGGTTTTATATTCCAGTTCTATAATCTCATCCCGAACCTTACGGCAAAGGAGAATATTGAGCTGTCTACTCAGACGGTGGAGGACTATATCCCTGCTGTAGAGATACTGGAAAAGGTCGGACTTACCGACAGAATAAACAACTTCCCGGCTCAGCTTTCGGGCGGTGAACAGCAGAGAGTGGCTATAGCCAGAGCGCTTGCGAAAAAGCCCAAGCTGTTGCTGTGCGACGAACCTACGGGTGCGCTCGATTACAACACCGGCAAGATGATACTGAAATTACTTCAGGACACCTGCCGCAGTGAAAATATGACTGTAATACTCGTAACGCATAATACGGCGATATGCCCTATGGCTGACAGGGTTATACACATGAAAAGCAGTAAGGTGAGCGAAATAGTAGTAAACGAGCATCCGACACCCGTTGAAGAAATAGAGTGGTAAGCGGGGAAAGGGAACGGATATGAAAAATGCAATGCTGAAAAATGCGTTTGCCGAGATGAAGAAAACAAAAAGCCGTTTTCTTTCGATATTCGGTATAATCGCTATCGGCACAGGATTTTTTGCGGGACTTCTGCAGAGCGCTCCTGCGATGAAGGTATCGTCGGATCATTATTACGACAGGACTTCCCTGTCTGATATCAGGCTGGTATCTACATACGGATTTGACGATAACGATATAGACGCTTTGAAAAAAGGGCTTCCGGATGTTGATGTTTATCCCGGATATTTCACGGACGCATACGTCAACACGGATTCGGGCGAAAAGAAGGTCGCAAGGGTATATTCTCTTGACAAAACGGGCGAAAACAATCCGTACAGCTCTTTGCAGATAGTTGACGGCAGACTTCCCGAAAAAGAAAACGAGTGCGTTATCGACAGCGGTAAACTGCTTGCTCATTATAAAGTCGGGGACAAGCTGACGCTGTGTGGCGATGAAGACACGGATATAGACGGAACTTTGTCGGTCAAGGAATTTACTATAGTCGGAAAATTCGCATCACCTATGTATATATCTGATGCGGAGCGTGGAAACACGACCATAGGAAGCGGTTCTGTCTATATGATCTGTTACATACCGGAAAGCTGTTTCAAGACAGAGGTATATACTCAGGTTATGATAAACTCGGACGAGCTAAAGCAGTACAGCTGTTACAGCGATGAATATGAGGATGCCCGTGACGCTCTTGAAAAGAAGATACAGAAAATAGCGGATGTAAGAGAAGAAGAGCGTTTTGACGAAATAGCAGGCGATGCAAAGAAGGAACTTGACGACGGGCAGAAGGAGCTTGATAAAAAGAAGAGCGAAGCATACGCAGAAATAGAGAAAAACGAAACCAAGCTGAACGATGCAAAAAAACAGCTTGACGAAGCAAAGCCTCAGCTTGAAAGCGGCAAGAAAACGCTTGATGAATCGAAAAAACAGCTTGATGAGGCAAAAAAGGAGCTTGACACTAACGGGGCTACTCTGACGGCGACAAAAGATGTGCTTGACAGCACAAAGAAGAAGCTGGACGAAACGAAGCTGCAGCTTGAAGCCGGAAAGAAAACGCTTGACGAAAGCTATATACAGCTTGTTACAGCTAAAATACAGCTTGAAAACGCAGACTCACAGTTGAAGTCGAGCAAGGCTCAGCTTGACGATGCAAACACAAAGATAACAAGTCAGCAGGCGATTATAAATACGAGCCGTGAAACGCTGGAGGATTCATACAAGAAGGGTAATATCACCAAAGAGGCGTATAATGCCGGCATAAAGCTGCTCGACAGCTCGCAGGCGGAACTTGACAAGCAGAAGAAACAGTATGAAAGCGGACTTGAGCAGTATAATGACGGGCTTAAGCAATATAATGACGGAAAGCTGCAGTACGAAATCGGTTATGCCAAATATGAGGACGGAAAAAAGCAGTACGAGGACGGATATTCTCAGTACACAAGCGGACTTGCACAGTACGAAAGCGCAAAGGCACAGTATGACGCAGGAAAGGCACAGTATGACGCAGGTTATGCTCAGTACGCTTCAGGCAAGGCAAAGTATGACAGCGGTAAAGCGGAGTATGACAAGAATTATGCCGATTATGAAAAGGGCCTGAAGGAGTATAACGAGGGCAAGACAGCACTTGAAACGGCAAAAACCGATGCGGACAAGCAGTTTGCCGATGCTCAGAAGAAGATAGACGACGGCAGGGAAAAGCTCGAAAAGACGAGCAGACCTGAGTGGTATCTGTTTACCCGTGATGATAATCCGGGATACAGTGAATATGGTCAGAATGCCGAAAGAATAGGCAATATAGCTATGGTGTTCCCCCTGTTCTTTGTAATGGTGGCGGCGCTTGTATGTCTTACCACGATGACACGAATGGTAGAGGAACAGCGTACCCAGATAGGAACGCTCAAGGCGCTTGGCTATAAAAACGGCGCTATTATATTCAAATATCTGCTTTATGCACTGACAGCGGCAACGGCGGGCGCTTTATCGGGTATGCTTGTGGGAATGAAGATATTCCCGGCAATCATTATTACCGCATACGGAATGATGTACGTTATCCCCGATATTCTTTTGCCGTATGATTATATACTTATGATATGTACCGCAGGGGTATCTGTACTGCTTACTGCTGTTACAGTTTATTTCTCGTGCGGCGGCATACTTCACGACTGTCCTGCGGCGCTTATGCGGCCGAAAACGCCAAAGAGCGGTAAGAAGATACTGCTTGAACGCATAGGCTTTATATGGAACAGGCTTTCGTTCAGCTATAAGGTAACGATGCGTAATATATTCCGTTACAAGAGAAGAATGCTTATGACGATAGTGGGCATTGCAGGCTGTACGGCGCTTGTGCTGACGGGATTCGGCGTGTATGACAGCGTAAACGATATTCTGCAAAAGCAGTTCGGCGAGATAAGCAATTATACCGGTATTACCGCTTATGACAATACAGTGACCGATGAACAGACAGCTAAGATAGAAAAGATGCTTGAGCGTTATGACTGCGAGGGCAACAGGATATATCAAAAGCAGATAACGGTATATAACGGTAAGAAAAGCACAGAAGCGTATATATTCGGCGGAGCAGACAACGAAACCATCGCACAGTTTGTGACGGTAAAGGACAGACGGACAGGCGAACAGTACACGGTAACCGACGACGGCGTTATAATAAACGAGAAGCTGGCATCTTTGCTCGGCGGTATAAAGAAGGGCGATACGGTAACGATAGCTTTGTCGGAAACGAAGCGAGTTACTGCTACAGTAACCGAGATATGCGAAAACTACGCCCATCACTATGTGTATATCACGGAAAAGCTGTACAAGGAGCTTAGCGGCGAGGAAGGACTGCCGTATAACTGCTTCTTCTTCAACTCTGAGGACGGCGACGATATGACCGAAAGTGACAGGGACGAGCTTGCACAGGAGCTTATGAAGATAGACGGAGTTATGGGAGTGAGCTTCAAGACAAGCGTTGCGGGCACATTCAGTTCTATGCTCAAATCACTGCTTTTTGTAATAGTGGTTCTTATAGTGAGTGCAGGTGCGCTTGCGTTCATTGTGCTTTATAATCTTACGAACATCAATATAAACGAGCGTATAAGGGAGATCGCATCGCTCAAGGTGCTTGGCTTCTATGATAAGGAAGTATCAATGTATGTGTTCAGGGAAACGGTGATACTTACCCTTATAGGAACAGTGACTGGCATGGTATTCGGAAGATTCCTTGTTGACTTTGTTGTAAAGACGGCTGAAATTGATATGGTTATGTTCGGCAGAACGGTGCATCCGATGAGCTTTGTATTTTCGGGTCTTATAACGATATGCTTTGCCGTGATAGTAATGCTGTTTATGCACAGACGGCTTATGAAGGTCAATATGGTCGAGGCACTCAAGAGTGTTGAATAATATTTCGGCATTAGCCGGGAGGTTGATAATATATGAAGATAAGTAAGGCGATTGTTGCCGCTGTAGGTGCGGCGGCTGCCGTAGGTGCGGCTGTATACGCCAAGAAAAAGCTGGAGGAAACGCAGACTCCGCTCAGAAAGAAAAGCCTGACCGTATGGAAAAACGGCGGGGTAACTCATAAGGAGATAATCAGAAAGCCTATAAGCGAGGAAGAACAGACCGATGCGATAAACAGCCGCATTGATGAGGCTGTACGCCGGTATAAGCCTATGTCCGAAAGGGATAACGGCGAAACCGAAACCGAGCCTGAGATAGCGCCTGTCAATTTTACATTTACTCAGAGTGAAGATGACGGCGATCCCGGGGTCAGCTTTGAGCGTGTATTCGACCATTTCAACAGGCTTGAATCGTCCGTCGGTAATGAAGGCGAGGACGCAGGCGAAAGCGGCAAAAAAGCTGAGGATACAGCCGAAGAAGCCTTACCCGCAGTAACGGCAATAGTAACGGCAGTTGAGGAGAATTTTGACGAGCAAGCCGGAATGCCGAAGCAGATGATGCTTGAAAAGGGGATAATGACATCCGCTCCGATAGCAAATGCGGTTCAGGAGCTTGCAGAAATGCCGTCTGTTATACAGGATAATGAAGAAATTGAAGATGTAAATATGCCTGTTGATGAGAGCATTTTCGATCTTTATGCAAGCGAGCCTGTTGAGGATGCGGTAAAGGCTTTTGAGGAAATCGCCGAGCAGGAAGAAACCGCCGACAGCAAAACTGGAATTGACGATGAACAAAATGATATTGCCACCGAAGAACCCGTAAGCGAGCCTGTCGAGGACGCAGTAAAGGCTTTTGAAGAAATAGCAGAGCAGGAAGAAACCGCAGACAGCAAAACTGAAATTGACGATGAACAAAATGACACTGCTACCGAAGAAGCCGTAAGCGAGCCTGTCGAGGAGGCAGTAAAGGCTTTTGAAGAAATAGCCGAGCAGGAAGAAACCGCCGACAGTGAAGCTGAAATTGAAAGCGAACAAAATGATATTGCCACCGAAGAAGCCGTAAGCGAGCCTGTCGAGGATGCGGTAAAGGCTTTTGAAGAAATAGCCAAGCAGGAGGAAACCGCCGACAGTGAAGCTGAAATTGAAGATGAACAAAATGACACTGCTACCGAAGAAGCCGTAAGCGAGCCTGTCGAGGACGCAGTAAAGGCTCTTGAGGAAATCGCTGAGCAGGAAGAAACCGCCGACAGCGAAGCTGAAAGCGAACAAAATAACACAGCCACCGAAGAAGCTGTAAGCGAGCCTGTCGAGGACGCAGTAAAGGCTTTTGAGGAAATCGCCGAGCAGGAAGAAACCGCCGACAGTGAAGAAGAGTCGCTCGAAGAACAGTTCCACACTATAATGGCGGAGGAAACCGCAAGCGAGCCTGTTTCTTCCCTTCGTACAGCTGAGTCTGTAGAGGACGCATTGAAAGAATTCGGCGACTTTATAGGAATATCCGAAACCGCTGACAGCACCGGTAGCACCGGAAGCACCGGAAGCATCAAAGATATTTCGGACGACGATCTTGAACAGACAAGCGGTATTTTTGAGGAAAGTACATTATCCGATGAGCTGTCCGAAACTCCGGACGAGCCGATTGACGCTGACGAAAAGCCGAGAACTATGGATTTCTTCGATCTGCCGGACGAAGCATATACGCCTGCACAGGTTACCGAAGAAAAGCACGATGAGAATGTTGCCGAGGTAGAGGATTTGTTCGGAAATCTGCTTATGGACGATGAGCCTGAGGTAAAGAAAACATTTAACGATCCCTCAGAGGTATTTTCACTGTTTGATACGGCTGACGGCGGACAGGACGATTTCGACAAGTACAGCGATGAAAAGATCGAGGAAGAAAGCGAGAAAAAGAAGACCAGCGATACAAGAAAGTACATAGCGCAGGATATTGCGGATAATATCGCATCGTTTGCACAGCTGCTTGAACCGCTCAATGCCATCAAGGAGAACAAGATACGCAGTAAGAGCGGTATACTGTTCGACTGGGAAATGAGGATACAGGCGCTTATAGGCGATCTGCCGATAAAGACGTACTGGAGAAACAACTTCCGCAATTATGAGATATGGAGCGATGAAAAGTGCATGGAAAAGGCAGGCGAGCTGCTCTCTATGCTTGAGCTTGTCGGAATAGTGCGTGATAAGGCAAAAGAGGTTGTGATAGACAAGGATACGCTTGATTTCTATTCGGCACAGAGCGAGCATCTCAACAATGATTTCCATATAGGTGAAACGGTCGTTGTTACACGGCCGTGCTGGAAAATAAACGGACACCCTGCAAGAAAGGGCGAAATTGCTAAGAAAGCTCCGTTTGCGGAATTCAGCCGTAAGAAAGTATCACCGCTTGAAACTATGCTGAGAGAAAACAGCTGTTCTGACGGGGATGTTAATATTCCCGTTACGGAGGACAATTTCTGTACATACGACCGTGAGATACCTTATGTAAAAAGGGCAATCGCCGAAGGCTTCTGCAAGTGCGCAGTAAGACGTATGGAGGACGGAGGCGCTCTGGCATTCTTCTATGAGGTTATTGCGGAGGGCGAAAATGTTCACTATTCGCCGTGCACTCTGAGATTTGAGGTCAACATTGATAAGAATGCAAATGTTGTCGGAAGATTCAGAAGCGAAAAAGTGTAAAAAGGAAAAGTGATATGTATACAAAAAGGCACCGCCAAAGCGGTGCTTTTTTCGTTCACTTTACAATTGACTATGGGTGCGGAATATGTTAAAATCTATAACGTAAAAAGAATATTGGTCTAATTGGAAACGCACATCCCCCGGATGATAACGAACAACACAATAAAGTGCAAATTGTTATTATCAGGAGGAATTTTTTATGCCCAAAAACTTATTTCAGGAAATCGTGTTTACCGTTATGATGGTGTTTGTTATGGTGTACGCCATGATATGCTATAATATAGCACTTAATATCGGCGGTATGACAAACGAGGTCTTTTTACTTGCTTTCAAGGAGCTTGTGATAATGGGACCTATCGCTTTTGTGCTTGATATTTTTTTAGTCGGCATGATAGCAAAGTACAAGACTTTTAAAATAATTAATCCTGAACGTGATAATCCGTTTTTCATAGTTCTCGGTATCTCGGTTATTTCAGTTATCTTTATGTGTCCGCTTATGAGCCTTGCCGCAACTCTTCTGTTCAAAAATGCGGGAAGCGAAGTTATTGCGGTGTGGATTCAGACAACGATAACCAATTTTCCTATGGCTCTGTGCTGGCAATTATTCTTTGCGGGTCCTGTTGTAAGAGCTGTTTTCTCACTTATATTCAGAGAGAAGAAAGCTTTACAGAAGAATGAAATGGAAGAAATGCCTGAGATAGAGGTACAGTAATATTAAAGCCACGATTTTTTATCATCGTGGCTTTAGCTTGTAGAAAAAGTTTATTTTTTAGAAATATAGCAAACTCTCTAACCCTAACCCCAAACCCCTTCCCCTCGGTGAAGGGCTGTGTATGCTTTGTTGGCTCTGCATCGTGCAGAGCCTTTGGGC
>ENA-OYWP01000335-OYWP01000335.1-human-gut-metagenome-genome-assembly--contig:-NODE-335-length-14501-cov-5.449329_pt1 | contig 14501 bp, 14 predicted proteins | sample MGYA00244814_ERZ653404 | MGnify/ENA primary metagenome ERZ653404 (study PRJEB26926, sample SAMN06165044) | human gut metagenome | biome: ENVO:00009003; feature: ENVO:2100002; material: ENVO:00002003...
GATGAGCGCTAGTCTCGTGGGCTCGGAGATGTGTATAAGAGACAGTCATAGGGCTGACCGAACTCATCCTGCTTGCCGATCCCGATGCGCTCAAAGACCTTCTGCATCTCTTCCTCGGTGGTGGGCAGTTTCACCCACTCACCGACCAGCATACCCTCGTTGTACTTGCCAAGGTTTGTGACGAAGGCTTCAAAATCACCGTCTAATACGGGCATAGGCATCCTCCTTTCAGTCATCTACCATGCCGTCCGGCATGATATACAGTTCCTCAAACTCCGCGTCGCTCATGGATTCGAGCTTCCGGATGGTCTTATACATCAGCTCTGCGATTTCGCCGTCCATGTCGTTCAGAGTGACGCTCTTCATATCGTCGATCAGCCGCTTCCGGCTGGACGTATTGAAGCAGCACATCAGGTTGATTTCTTCCACGGTAAAGTTTTTCATATCAGAGTTCCATATCCTTTCCTTTGTTTTTTTGCGGCTTCGGTGTGTGGGGCGGCTGTGCCTTCTGTGCGGATTTCAGCTTGTCACGGATGGATTCACGGGCAGCGGGCTTCTTCGGGATGGTGTCGTAGATGGCAGTCCCGGCGTCCTCCACATAGGATCGGACATACTGGATGCTTTCAGAAAAGCGAATGGGGCGGTTCTTGTCCTCAATGTTTGTCAGCCGGACTTCATCAGCGGCAAAATCAACCGCTTCGATTCTGCACTTGATCCCGTCCACATTCAGCGTCGCGCCGACAGGAATGTAATCTGCGGCTTTGAGTTCCTTGAAGGTCTCGCCGTCCTTACTGAGAAAGACATCCACGCCGGACTTCCAGAGCTTATGAGAACCGGCTACCCATGCGCTTTCACGGAAGCCGGTCACCGGCACGGAAGGCTTGCCGCGCACCTTCTTTTCAAGGAGTTTTGTGCCGAGAAGCGGCGCGGCTTTCTTTGCGTCCTTGCCGTACAGCTCAAAATAGCCGTTCTGAGCAAAGCAGACCAGCGCATCCGGATGAGCCTTTTTGACTGCCTCATATTTGCGGAGTTCTGCGACGGGGAGCGGCGAAAGCACCTCTGTCCTATCTGCCTCCGGCAGTCTGTCGCGGCGGCTTTTCTGCTTGGTCAACACTTCTGACAGAGCCTCCGCATCCTTTGGGAGCGTCTGGTGGGTTTTGACGCCGCCATGCTCACCGACCAGAGCCATTGCTGCATCGAAGCTGCTGCGGCAGGGTGCGTCCAGCACAAAGCCATCTGCGAAGGTCAGCCGGTCATGATCCGGCGCAACCGAGTTCTGCGCCACATTTGCCGCCTGTTCCCGGTAGTTGACCTCAAAGACATCTCCGAAGACCTTGCCGCGCTTGACAGATTTGGGGATGATGACGCGGGCAACGCACTCGTCGTAGGTCTGTTCCGCATAAAAACGGAAGGTGTTGTGATCCCGCGTCCCCTGAATGAAGACCTGATTTTCACTCAGGCAGTGCGTTCCATGCGGACGGCAGAACCACATCAGCGTCTTGTCTTCGGGATTCTGGCTTTCGGCAGCACGGCGGATGATGCTCTTGTCAATGTCGAAGTCTTCCTTGTAGCTGTCAACATGACTGTCCACGAGCTTTTGCAGCTCCGCAACGATGTCAACGTCTGTGTATTTCTTCATGCGTCTCCTTTCTCACAACTCCATGTCGTGCGTTTTGGATTTGAACGGAGATTTCTTCTCCGGCTGCTGTTTTGCCGCAGTCCTGAGCTGATCGCGGATAGAGGGCTTTTCCTGCTTCTGCTCCTGCCTGACGTATTCCAGCGTCGGCATCAGCTCACGATAGCAGCCCTGTGTTTTCCGCGCCGCATGACGGCGATGGATTTTGAACAGCGGCTCACCGTTCTGCGTGACCGTGTTGCCCTCGATCCTGACGCCGTTCCGTGCCAGCAGATTGAAGGAATGGTTAGAGGCGCGATAGGACGCCCGCATACCGTCATTGTTATAGGCAATCTGCCCCTTGAGCGTGTCCATGACGGCGGCTTTGATCTCCTTCTCTTCGGCGGTCAGGCGGTGTGCCTTCGGTGCTTTTGCCGCTTCCTCCGGCAAGGGAGCAAAGGGAGACTTGACCTCCACGGTTTTCACCTCAATAGAGGTAATCTCATCCTTCTCCCATGCAACGACCTCTGGGTCTCTTTCCTCCGTTTTCTCAGAAACAGCTTCCTTCTGGGGTTCGGTCTGCTGGCGGAACGCATCCACGAAAAGTGCCGTCAGTCCGGGATTGGGTTTATCCACAAGGAAGCGGGAGGCATTCTCCGGGCAGACATCAACGGTCTTCGCCCATTCCTTGAGGGGCTGCGGAATGCGTCCGTCAAAGTCTTTCTGCTGAATGGTGTTTGCGAGGACATATCGGACGCGCTCCGGAGAGAACTGCTCAAGGACACTTTTCACGGCAGCATCCGCATCCAGCCGGTTATCTCCGTAGTTGGAGCTGATCGCCGCTTCAATCGCACGGCGGCATTCCACGTTTGCGGCGAGAGAAGCACGATATGACTCCAGCTCACCGGCTTCATAGGCGTAATTCGCTGTCTCGCGGTAAATGGGGACTTCCGGCTTTTCCTCCGGAACAGCTTCCTTTAAGGGAGCTTCGACTTCCTTCTCTGCGGACTGTGCTTTCTCTGCCAGCAGCACCTTGAGCTTGGCGTCAATGCCCTCGATCATCTCAGCCGCCGTCTTGCGGATGGTGTCCAGAGAGCTTTTCAGCTCCTTGGTTTCCTTGCCGGAAGACCAACCGGCGATGTAGCCGAAGGAGTAGTCCGAGGTTTCAATGCCGTAACGCTGGCAGACGGTGTAGGCTACGCTTTCCGCTTCAACCTCCTTGGTGTGCCGATCCTTCTTATCTTCTGGCGCGGCTTTCTCATCCGGCTTGACGGCGTGGAGCTTTGCGTGGGCGATCTCGTGAATGGCGGTTTTGACCGTCTGGATTTCGCTCATGCCCTCCTGAATGGCAATGCGGCTTTCAACCGGCGAGAAGAATCCCTTTGCACCGCCCGGAATGTCCTCAAAGGAAATAGGGACGGGAGATTCCTGCCTGAGCGCGTCGAAGAACGCCTCGTAGTTTTCGACGGTGCCTTTCAGCTCATCGACGATAATGTCCGGAAGCTCCTTGCCGTCCGTCTGGGAAACATCAAAGACACTTACCACCTTGAAGGCAGGACGCAGGACCTCAACCATTTCCGTGACAGCCTTCCCATCTGCGCCGATCACCGGCTTCTGCGTTACGGGGTCAATCTTCTCGCGCTCTTCCTGCGACTTGTACGGCGCGGGTGCAAGAATCTTGATGCCCTTTTCGCCCTTCATGACCTGACGGTCAAAGTTGCGCTGCCACGAGGTATAACCGGCAACATAGGTTGCCTCCGGCTTCTGCATCGCAATGAGCAGCGTGTTGTTGAAGGAATAGTTGTAGAACTTGGACATCGTGCGGAGATATTCCTTGAACCGCTCGGATTCAAACAGCTCCTTGATGCCCTGTTCCAGCTTGTCCGTGATTTCGCGGACTTGCTGTGCATTTTTGTTTTCAGCCATCTCAAACCTCCATTTCTTATTTGCTTTTGGGCGAAGAAAACCCCGTCTGGGATTTGCTCAATAAACGAGCCTTTACCTCAGACGGGGTTTCTCTGCGTGTCATACGACGATGGAAGATGTTATCCTCGTTCTCCCATTCAATCAGCCGGTCAAACATCTCCGGGTGATTTGTGATTATGTGCAGCAGTTCTTTGTCACTTGCGTTGGGACAGAACCAGCAGCCGTTTCTTCGGCAGTGAGCGTAGATTGGGGAAAGCAGCCCGTGTTCCTGACAGAGCTTGTAGGCGTCCGCCTCGGTCATACCGTATTTGGCAAGCAGACTGACCTTCGTTATTCCATCCAGACGCGCAAGGCGTTTTGGCTCATCCTCCGCGATGCCGACATAGCTCACAGTGTCCGGCGAGAGTGCGGCATTGTACTTGCGGACTGGCGGGATTTTGCAGTCCCGATTGACCGCGCACATCCCGGCCCACGCAAAACCGCGAACCTCGCCCTTGTGCGGTCCGCGGGTGATGACATGATGGAACACCTCATCGTAGGTCTTGTCCGCATGGAGAATGGTGAACTTGATGCCCAGCTCCTTTTCGCAGAAGGGCTTGAGCCGGTCATAAATGAAGTCCCGGTGTTCCGGGACTTCGCCGCTTGTGTTTTTGTCGAACATGACCTCACTGAAAACCGCCTCGTCCAGCGGCTCATTGTGCTGTGCAGCCAGCAGGAGCGTCGCTACGCTGTCTTTGCCTCCGCTGCATGAAGCAATATATTTCGGGCGGCTCATCGGTCAAACTCCATCTTGAAGCTGACGTATTTGCCGCCGCTGTCATCCAGCCGGATCACCGCATCGTAGAGCTGAGGCTTCTTCGGCGTGTAAAGCCCGGTCACTCGGCACCAGCCCTTGTCCAGCAGCTCTTTTGCAATCTTCTTGGTCAGCTTCTTTTTCTTGCTGGAAAAGAACTTGTTGTCTTCCCACAGGCAGAAGGAGCATTCCTTGTTCGAGCAGTAGAAATTGCCCTTGCCGACGTAGACCGGAGAGCCGCAGCGGGGACATTTGCCGATTTCCTCCTTGCCTGTGCCGAAACGCTGGGCTTCGGCATCGGAGAGAAACGGATAGGCTTTCACGAGATCGCCGGTCATCCGGACAATGCCGCTGAGAAATGCGCCTGCATCCGCATTGCCGCGCTCAATCTCCATGAGCGTGTTTTCCCATTCCGCCGTCATTGCGGGAGATGTGATCTGTTCCGGCAGGACGCAGACAAGGTTGCAGCCGTCCTTTGTGGGAATGAGGGATTTGCCTTTACGCTCTGCAAAGCCGGATTTCACCAGCTTTTCAATGATACCGGCGCGGGTCGCGGGTGTTCCGAGACCTTTCTTCTCGGTGTCATCGTCAAACTGATCGTTTCCGGCAGTCTCCATCGCAGACAGGAGCGTGTCTTCCGTGTACTGCTTCGGGGGTGTCGTAAAGTGTTCGGTGACGCTGGCGGACACACCATCCAGAACATCGCCCTCGTGGCCTTCGGGCAGGGACTTCATGGGATCGTCCTTTTCCTTCGCCTTGAGGGAGGGCTTGAACAGCTCTTCGATGGCTTTCCATCCGTTTTGAACGACGGTCTTCCCCTTGGTTTTGAACTCGTAGCCCTCGCAGGAGAGCGTGATCTGCGTTTCCGCGTAGGTGTGCTTCTCGCCGGTCGCACACAGAAGGCGCATCCCGACAAGATTGAGGATTTTCTGCTCCGACTGAGGGAGCGCCGAAACATCCTGCTTTTCAAGCTGGACGGTCGGGAGAATGGCATGGTGATCTGTGACCTTGCTGTTGTCGGTTACGCGGGCAATGTCCGGAGTGATTGAAACGCCGGAAAAAAGCGGAAGCTGGCGGCAGACGATGGAAATGACCTGACGGGCAGTGTCCTCCATATCATCCGTGATGAACTGGCTGTCCGTGCGCGGATAGGTCAGGAGCTTCTTTTCGTAGAGCGTCTGAACGAGATCGAGCGTCTGCTGGGCAGTGAAACCGTAGTATCGGTTTGCCTCGCGCTGCAAGGTGGTCAGATCATAGAGCTTCGGAGGATTGACGGTTTTCGTCTCCCGCTTGAGAGAAGAAATGACGGCTTGCTTTTTCTCGCAAGCCGCCGCAATTCTTTTTGCTTCCTCTTCGGTTTTGACCTTTTCCAGATCGGCGGTCAAATCGCCTTTGCCGACGTGGACGTTGAAATACTTTTCCTTCTGAAACGTGGAGATTTTTCCGTCGCGCTCCACCAGCATTGCAAGAGTCGGCGTCTGGACGCGACCGACCACCAGCTTCTTGTGATAGAGCGTGGTAAACAGGCGGGTGCCGTTGATACCGACAATCCAGTCTGCCTTCGAGCGGCTGAGTGCCGCTTCATAGAGACGGTCATATTCCTTGCTGTCCCGGAGATGATTGAAGCCTTCGCGGATGGCGGAGTCCTCCAACGAGCTGATCCACAGACGCTTGAAGGGCTTGGTGCATCCGGCTTTGTCGTAGACCAGCCGGAAGATCAGCTCACCCTCGCGCCCTGCATCGGTTGCGCAGACCAGTTCGGTGATGCGCTTGTCCTTCATGAGAGAGGACAGCACCTTGAACTGCTGTGCTTTGTCCTTCGTGACCTCAAACATCCAGCTTTCCGGAACAATGGGCAGATCGTCATACCGCCACTTGGCATACCGCTCATCGTAGGAGCTGGCGTCTGCCAGCTCCACCAGATGACCGAAGCACCACGAAACGATGTAATTGCCGCCCTCCATGTAGCCGTCCTTGCGGGACGTCGCGCCCAACACCTTTGCGATGGACTGGGCAACGCTGGGCTTTTCAGCAATGACTAAGATCAATCTTCATCACCATCCGTTTCAGCATCCTCCGCAATCTGCGGCTCATCATCCTCGTTGATGTACGGCTCTTCCTCGTAGCCTTCATCGTCGAAGAAGTCCATATCCTCATCCTTGGGCTTTCTGCCCTTGACGAACTTGATGTAGTAATAAGCTGCACCCGCAGCACCGGCAAGGGCAAAGATGACGAGGATCATGCCGACGTTGGACTTCTTTTCGGGCTTGGGTGCGGGGACATCAGTTTCCGCATCATTATCCGGCTCAGGTGTGACGGGGGCTGTGCCGGTGCATTCGTTCATGTTGGTCTTGCAGACCGGGCAGTCGGTGTTGACCTGACCGGCAGCACATTTCTCTTTGCAATTACAGGTGGTCAGCGCAGCCGCAGTGTCTTCATCCAGCAGCGCAAGCAGATCGCTCTCATCGACCATGTTGAGGAAGTACGTCTGATACTGTTCCTCATCCTCGTTGATGGGCGCATCGTAGTCGATGACAATGAAGAAGGTGTTGCCGCTTTTCGTCTGGACAGTGATGAACTGCTTGTTGGTTGCCTTATCATAGAGCAAGTCGCGGGTGTAGGCGTTGCCCTCATCGTCAATCGGCTCACCCTTCGGCTTTTCCGGCGCGGGAGTAGTCTCAGGCTGCTGTTCGGGCTGAGTTGCCTCCGTGACTGGAAGGTTCTGATCGGTGTCATCGGCATAGGCAAACGCCGTGACAGAAAAGCAGGACAGAACCATGACGCAGACCGCAAGGACGGTCAGAAAACGAAACTTCTTACGCATTGTCGATTACCTCCGTATTTTCAGCGGGCTTGGTGCCGCCCTTCATGGAAGACAGGAACGCCATGATCTGATCCTTGTCCATCACCATAGAGCGCACGGTATTGATGATTTCAAGGTTTTCCAGCTCTGTCTTCTTGTCGTACAGTTCTTTGAGCTGACCTTCGATTTCGGACTTCTTCTTTTCAGCCTTCTCAATGTCGGAGAGGACTTTCTGATACTTGGGATTCATGCAAAACTCCTTTCTTTTAATAGGCGGGTCTTCCGAAGGCGTAGAAATGCTGCTGCCAATAGGAAGAGTTGATGGATGTGTACTGAATGGGGTCGCCGCAGTGGATCATGACCCCATCACCGACGTAAATGCCGACGTGGGACACACCGGGGGTGTCATACGTCCCGACGAAAAAGATAAGATCACCGGGCTGTGCATTCGCCTTTGAAACCGGCGTACAGACGTTGTAAAGCCCTTGTGCGCCAAGCCGTCCGGTATTTACAAGACCGCTGTTCGTGAGAACATAGCTGACAAAGCCGGAGCAGTCAAAGGACGTGTCGGGATTGGAGCCGCCCCACACATACGGATAGCCGAGATACTTTTCCGCCTCGGTAATCAGCGCTGCAAACTTCTCATCGTTCAGGTATTCCGGGTTGACATCGTAGTCGGCGGGAGGATTGGTGATGTACTTGTCCACATAGGGAGAGTCACCGAACAGATCCTCGCGGTTGCCCAGCACCGACATATACGTCGCGTACATGGAAAGCTGCTCCTGCCCCATGATGTAGACCGGGACATGGGAGAGATTGAAGTTTTCGAGCTTCACGTTGCAGATGTAGTAGTCATACGGGACGCGATAGGTTTCCGTGTGCGTATTGCCGTCTGCGTCCGTCCATGTGTCGGTCTCCGTGCGGTATCTGGTTTCAACGATGACCTCTTCGGTGAGGATGTACTGCTTTTCAAACAGCATTTGGAGCGTACCCTGCACCTCGTCCAGTGTGAACTCGCCCTCGTGGAGAGCCGAGAGGATGGAGATCAGCACATAGGGGTCATGCTCAATGTCATCCAGATCGAAGTGATACTCGTCATAGTCATGAGTGCTTTCATAGGTATCGAGATAGCGTTGCAGCTCTTGCTCCATTTGGCAATACTGCGCCTCCGCACCGAGCATCGCGTCATCCTCGCTGAGATAGGAGGAAGCGATAACCGACGAGCCGGTAGAGGTGAGCATCGAACACGAGCTGATACCGGCACCGAGCAAAACGAGAAGGGCAATTCCGACGCCGATCCAGATGAAGACCTTCTTGTTCTTCTCAAAGAACTCCTTGATCTTGTCGGACGCCTTCTCACCGAGCTTCTTGCCGGTATTCTTTGTGGCAGTCCCGGCAGTCTGAGAACCGGCATTTCGAGCGGCGGCATATTCCTTCTTGATGTTCTGCTTCTGGTAGTGCTTGTTCATGTTCTGCTTCTTCATCTCAGGATGCTCCTGCTGATTTCTCTCATATTGGAGCTTCGCATCAGCGGCATCCGCCTTGTGTTCCAGCTTGGAGACCTTCTCATAAGGCTTGTTGACGCTGCTTTCCCGATGATGACTGAAATGCCGAGCGGCAGTCTCAGCGGCGATCTCCGTCTTATGTGCCGCTTCAACCGCCGAGTTTTCCTGCTCGACCTCGTGGATTTTGCCGTGAATGCCGGAAGCGAGGGTGTCACCGACCTTGCGGACGGTTTTCTCTGTCTCAAATTGCAGCTTGCCTTTGCCCTTGGGCTTTTTCAGCTCATCCTCAAAATGAAGGCGGGTTTTGCCCTTGCCGGTCTCTTCATCAAAGACACGCTCTTTCTTGAGAACCTTGTGCGTGGGCAGCTTCTCGCGGGCAGCGTCCAGACGCTCATGTGCCTTCTCAGACTTCCTTTCGAGCTTCTGCATCCGCTTCGTAGGTGGGACGGCATCGTCCGAGACCGGCTTTGCGGAGGCAGTCTCCGCCGCTTGGGAGAGAACGGCATCCGCGTCAACTATCTCCACTGCCGAGGTCTTGCGCAGCTTGTGCGTGACAACCGTTTCGGCAATCACCGTGCCGGTATGAGAAGAAACGCCGTGCTGCTCTAAAGTTGGAGGCTTGAACGGCGTTTCCGAGGGCAGCGGTTCAGGTACATTCTGGGGTGGATTTTCTGCCCTTTTCTCTTCTGTGACGGACGTTTCCGAGGGCGGCTGTGTGTCGTTATCTTCGGCGTGTTCCGTCTGAAACTGACGCTGCTGACGGCGCATCTGCACCTTTTTCTGTTCCTCCGCAGAAAGAGCTTCGGAAGGCACGGCTGTCTCAACCGGCTTGACCAGCTCCGCATCTTCCAGCCTCTTTGACACACGCTGCTCGGTGCCAGCCGTCAGGTTTTCCTCAACCGCGCCCTCCCGCGTCATCCGCACGACTACCTTGTCGCGGGCTTTGAGTTCCGGTTCCTTGGACATCAGATTTCACCTCCAATCCGCTTGTAGGCAAGCTCGGTGTACGCCGGATTCAGCTCGATGCCGATGAAATGACGCCCCATCTGTGAGGCAACCATGCCGGTTGTGCCGCTTCCCATGAACGGATCAAGCACAATACCGCCTTCGGGACAACCGGCGAGAAGACAGGTCTCCACCAGCTTTGGAGGGTAGGCGGCATAGTGACCGCCCTTGAAGGGAACAGTGTTGATTTTCCAGACATCGCGCTTATTGCGGAGCGGATTGATGTCTGCGTCCTTGATCTCGCCATGCTCACGGGGGCGGTTGATGGACTGCGGCTGAGGCTGACCGGGAACGGGCTTTCCGTATTTGTTGCCACCCTTCATGCCGCGCTTGAGACGTTCTGCCGTTGCGGGAGCAATCGGCTCGGAGATTGCCTTGTAGTCAAAGAAATACTTCTTGGACTTTGAGAACAGGAAAATATGCTCATAGCAGCGGGCGCAGCGGTCTTTGACGCTCTCCGGCATGGGGTTATCCTTCATCCAGATGATGTCGTTGCGCAGATACCAGCCGGTATCACGGAGGGCAAACGCCAGCATCCACGGGATGCCGATCATGTCCTTCGGCTTGCAGCCCTCGACCTTGTTGTTGAGAGCCACAGCCTGACCGTTTCTGCCGTTGGGGTTCTTCGGGTCAATGAAATCGCCCTGATTGCCCTTTCCGGCGTAGGTGTCCGAGATGTTCAGCCAGAGCGTTCCATCCGGACGCAAAACGCGCCTGACTTCGGTAAACACTTCCGTCAGGCGCGAGATATATTCCTTCGGCGTTGTTTCTCTGCCGATCTGAGCTTCCATGCCGTAATCACGGAGCGCGTAATACGGAGGGGACGTCACACAGCAATGAACGCTGTCATCGGGCAGAGTTTTCAGGATTTCAAGGCAATCGCCGGTATGAATGATGTCAAGCTCTATAAAAACCAGCTCCTTTCTTCGGATTTGAGCGCATATCAGTCGGAGTAATACTCGTCCGGCTCATAGTCTTCATCTTCCATGAAGTCCTCGTCGAGATCGTCAATCTCGTCCGCCCAACGGTCGAAGATTTCCTCGGCCTCCTTCGCCGCCTCACGATAGAGGCTCAGGCGGTTCTTCTCAAAGGCAGCGAAGGCGGGGACGAACTTGCCGAACTCACGGATTGCCTTCACATCCTGCGTGCGCATATCTGCGACGCACTGAATGATTTCGGACATCGTGAGCAGATCGTCGATCATCAGCTCATACTCGCCCTTGGGGATAGAAACGGTTTCATCATCCGCCGCGTCAGCGAAAGGGGTATTCTCATCGCTGTTGCTGCACTTGGGAACATCAACCTTGAAGTAGAAACCGATCATATCCACAGATACCTTGGTCATAATCTGACGTGCCTCCTTGACCTTTTCGTCGATGTCCTCCCTCACATGGAGGTAGGCGCGGTGATGCTTCTTGAGATTGCTTTCCAGTCGGATCAGATCGGTCAGCTCCCACAGAGCCTTAAACAGCGCGGAGGTGTTCTCTCCGTATTCGATAGCGTCCGCATAGGGAATGGTAATCATCTTGTTGTTCATATTCAAAAATCCTCCTATCAGTTCTGTACGGTTTCTTCTAAGCGGGTGGTCATGATGCGGTAGAGCTGAGTGTCCTTCGGGAAATCGTCCTTGAAGGGAACGATGGTCGAGCCGTAGAAGATCAGCCCCTCACCGGCATTGGAATTGGTGATGTAGTTCTGCTGGCTGGGCGAGATGTTCAGCGCCTTCGAGAGAATCTGCCGGTCGCCGGATGCCTGATTCAGAAGGTAGACAAAATCCGAGTTTTCAAAGATGTTCTCCACCTCACGGGACGCAAGAAGATCCTTGACGTTCTGAGTGATGCCGGTCGGGATGCCGCCCCATTTTCTGAAACGCTTCCAGATTTCCACGCTGTATGCGGCAGTCTGTTCCTCCTTCAAGAGCAGATGGAACTCGTCCATGTAGTAGCGTGTTGCCTTGTGCTGGGCGCGGTTGATGGTAACTCTGTTCCACACCTGATCCTGCACAATCAGCATACCGAGCTTCTTGAGCTGCTTGCCGAGTTCGCGGATGTCATAGCAGACGAAGCGGTTGTTGACATCCACATTCGTTCTGTGATTGAAGACGTTCAGAGAGCCGTGAACATAGATTTCAAGGGCAGTTGCGATGCGCTGTGCCTCCGGCTCCTTCTGATTTCTCAGGATGTTGTAGAGGTCTTCGAGGATCGGCATTTTCTCCGGCTTGGGGTCTGCAAGGAACTCCTGATAGACCATACGGACGCTTCGGTCGATGATGGTCTTCTCAACCGGCTGCAAGCCGTCCTTGCCGCCCACAATCAACTCGCACATGGAGAGGATGAAGTCGGATTTCAGCGTCAGCGGGTTTTCCTCTTCGGAGTAGTTCGTGTTGATGTCCAGCGGATTGATGTAATCCGTGCTGACCGGCGAGATGCGGATGACCTGACCGCCGAGCTTCTGCACGAGGGGGAAATACTCGGCTTCGGGGTCGCAGACGATGATGTCATCCTCCGTGATGAGGAAGGCGTTCGTCATTTCGCGCTTGGCGGAGAAGGACTTACCGGAACCGGGTGTACCCAAGATCAGCCCGTTGGGGTTTTTGAGCTGCTTGCGGTCAACCATGATCATGTTGTTGGACAGCGCGTTCAGCCCGTAGTAGAGAGCTTCGCCGCCCTGAAAAAGCTCCTGCGTGGTGAACGGCACGAAAACCGCTGTGCTGGAAGTGGTCAGTCCGCGTTCGATCTCCACCTGATTGATGCCGATAGGCAGAGAGGACATCAGCCCCTCTTCCTGCTGAAAATCGAGACGTTTGAGCGCACAGTTGTACTTCTGGGCGATGGCGGCAGTCTGGAACACCGCATTTTCGAGCTTCTGGCGATTGGACGCTGTGTTCATGATGAGGATGGTCACAAGGAACAATCTCTCATTGCGGGTCTGGAGATCCTGCAACAGACGCTTTGCCTCACCGCCGAAGGTGGCGAGATCGGACGGAATAATGTCCATGTCGTAGCCGGATCGGACTGCCTTTTTCTGCTCCTCAATCTTCATCTTGTCGAGGTCGGTGATCTTCGACTTGATGCTCTTGATTGCCTTCGCCTGGTCAATCGTCCGGATATGAAAATTGACCGTGATGTTGCTGTCCATCTCAAGGAAGTCGGCAAGCATACGGTCATTGAGTTCCGGCGCGAGGATTTGCAGGAAGCTCACCGCACCGATGGTTCTGCCCATCTTGAAGCACTTGCCTTCACGGAAGTCAAAGGAAGTGGGCGCGATGAAGTCCTTCGTGCTGAGTCCTGTCCGGGCAACCATATCGAAGGAAAAGCGGAACGGCTCATTGGTGTCCATGTTGAACACGTCATGAAGCACTTTCAGCCGTTCGTAGCCGGACAGCGGCTCCGTCCTCACACCGAGGGTTTTGAAGTTGTTGAGAATGTCGGTTTCAATGCGTTCGAGCTTCGGCTTTGCCGTGCGGAGGGAGTCTGCCTCAATGCCGAAGGTGATGTACTTCTTCTTGACCAGTCCGTTGTTGCCCTTGGTGAGCTGGCTTTGCAGCATACTGGAATACTCGGAGCGGATGTCGTTGAAATCGTCCTCCTGTGCCGGAATGTTGATGCGCTTGCGGAACTCATTGAGGCTTGCCTTCTGATTGATGAAAGAGAGCTGGACGAAAATCGAGCTGTCGAAGTAGTTCAGAAAGTCGCACCATGCTTCAAAAATGGCGGTTTTGTCCTCGTTCTGCGCAAGCTGGTAGTTGATGTCCTCAAAGGCGATGGATTTCGTGTAGAGGCGGCTGTTCACCTTGCAGATACCGTCGCGGCACATCTCCACATAGGGAATGGTCTGCTGGGCGGACTTGCGGACTTTCTTTGCCTTCCTGTCCTTTTTCTTCTGCATGACGATCCGCTTCTTCTCCTGAGCGGAAAGGGCATCGCCGTAAACGACGCCGTTCTTGACGGTCATCTTAGGCTTTGCCTTTGCTGTGCTGTTGTTCAAGCTGCAATTCCTCCTGTTCTTTGATTTTCTGCTGAATCTCAGCGTAGAGATTGTTAGTGCGATAGGGACGCACCTTGTCCCGGATAAACATGGACTGTACGATGTGGTACAGATACTTTTCGGCGGGCTGACCGTCCTTCTCGTAAAGCGCGAAGAAGATAAACGGGAGCATGATGACCACCATCAGCATTGCTGCCGTAGACAAGTCGAGATGTGCCTTCGCCAGAAAGAAGATTGGGACGCCGACCGCCGCAGCGATAGAAAAGCAAATGAGCTGCCGCTTGGTCAGGTTGAACATGACCTTCGTTTTGACGCGGTTAAGATCCTTCGGGACCGGAACAAATGCCATTGACTGTTTCCTCCTTTCTAAGCTGCTTTTCATAGCGCAGCTTCATTTGTGCGGGATATTGATCCTCCTTCGGCTGACGCTTGCCCGTCCAGCGAAGTCCACCCGCTTTGCCTTGACAGATCCAGCCGGAAGCCCGAAGGCTTGCGCCATTTTCACTTTCCAGTGTGTAGGTGATGATGCGCTTATAGCCCATAGCCGCAGCAGCTCTTGCCGCCGCACCGTAGAGAAAGCTGCAAGCGTTCTTCTCTCCGTTGGTGCATAGCCTTGTAACCTCCAATGTGAAGCCGTCATCCAGATACCGGCTGACGGGACGCCCGGCGATGATCACGCCGACCAACTCACCGTCTGCTTCACAGCCGATGGAAAACTTGTGACCGGCAACCGGCTTGTGATGTCGGTGATACTTCCGGACATACTCGTTGGCGTCACGAAGAGAGATGGGTTTTAGCCGCAGCATGGTGTTTCCTCCATAGGAAGATGAGCCGTGCATTCGACCTCGTTGCCCCAAACGTCCCAGC
>ENA-OYWP01000338-OYWP01000338.1-human-gut-metagenome-genome-assembly--contig:-NODE-338-length-14419-cov-6.214355_pt1 | contig 14419 bp, 7 predicted proteins | sample MGYA00244814_ERZ653404 | MGnify/ENA primary metagenome ERZ653404 (study PRJEB26926, sample SAMN06165044) | human gut metagenome | biome: ENVO:00009003; feature: ENVO:2100002; material: ENVO:00002003...
CGTCGGCAGCGTCAGATGTGTATAAGAGACAGATAGAATTTGAATTATTACTTGCCTGTTTTTGCATTGCTGTTGAACTTTTAATAGTCTGCTTTGCTTCTTCGTTCTTTCAGTTCGGCCTGCATACGTTCGTTATACTCTTTGGTAATGGGGTAGAAGTAGAGGGCGATAACGCCTACAAAGAATGTCGCAGCAGGAATCAAACTGGATGAAAGCAGGATGCCTTGGATGGCAGAGTCTGTCTGCTCCGTTCCTGCTCCCGACACATAACCGAAACCGGAAAGAAGGAAACCCAATATGGCGCCACCGATGCCCAGACCGGCTTTCAATGCAAAGACAACTCCGGCAAAGACGAAGCCTGTGGCACGCCGGTGGTTGACATATTCTGAATGGTCGGCTACATCGGCAATCATGGCCCACAGCAGAGGCACTGTCGGGGCATATGCAAGGCTCTTGAGGAAGTTCAGCACGAACATCGTCTCTACATCTGTTTCGTTGGGGAAATAGAAGAAGGCTGTGAACAGTGCAGTCAACGCAAGGCAAATGATGAATACGCGCTTCTTGCCGTAACGGTTTGCCAGAAAACTGGAAAGCAGGATTACGCCAAAGAACTGAACCAATGCACCCAGCATGTTGAATACGCCAAAACCTACCTCGTATGCTTTGTCCGGACTGCTGACTATTAATCCGAAAGCATTTAATATGCTGTATCCTACTCCGTCTCCGGCTTCAGTGGCCACTAAGCCTATCTTGTCAAGGAAGGCATAAAGCGCACCGGCGTCTACATAGTTCTCGAAATAATAGTTCATTGCGCTTCCCCACATGGCAAGGGTCGTAAATATGAATAATGTCAGAATGAACATAGCCCGCCATGGTATGTTCTTGAAAACATCTTTAATATCTTGTTTGGTATCTGTCTTTTGGCTGATCGGCGGTGTAATGCGTTCACGTGCGGAAAAGAAAGTAATGACGAGGAATACCAGACCGATGACGGCAAACAACGATATTGTGCAAAGCCACCCATGGCCTTTGTCACCGGATTCACCGGCAAACTTGCTGACCAACGGCAGTGTTAGGCCTTGTACGATGAATTGTGCGATAGTGGCTGCCACAAAACGTATACTGGTTATGCTGTTACGCTCTTTAATGTCACTTGTCATGACACCTCCCAATGAAGCATAAGGAGTGTTATTGAATGAATACAGAGTCATCAATAAGGTGTAAGAGATTGTTGCGTACAGCGCCACAAGTCCTTTGTCTTCAATGCCCGGATTGTAAAATGCCAAAATGTAAAACACCATGAAAGGTAGAGCTGTCCAAAGAACCCATGGACGATATTTACCCCATTTGGACTTTGTGCGGTCGGACAGAATTCCCACCGTAGGGTCTACAAAGGCGTCTACAATACGCGCTAACAACATTACACTACCGGCAACAGCTCCTTCCAGACCAAATACGTCTGTATAGAACTTAGTCTGGTAAATCATCATCATCTGGAACACAAAGTTCGCTGAACAATCTCCGAGGCTATAACCGATCTTTTCGGCTATGGACACTTTTTGGTTAAGTGTATTCATTCTATTAAATTTTTATTAGTTGGATCATTATTTAAAAAAGGTGTGTCATTGTTTTGTGTTACTCAAAACACTTTCTGCTGCACGCTTGCCTAAAGTCTTTTTGTCAAGCGGGTGAATGTCATTCCACTCTCCCAGGTCACTGTTACGTATGAGATAAGTATTGGAATTGACAGCGGCCGCTTTGGCTTGTTCCTGACGCATTTCCGCCCAAGCTCTCCGACCGTCAAGATCGTCTTTCGACAGAAAATCGGCCAGCTCTACAATATGGAAAGGCAGTTCGGACTGGCTGAATGTACGACGCCAATCGGCAATCATTGCCGATAAAAGTGCCACATATTCATTTCGGCGTGATACGTTTGATTCGCCTTGATACCATAGCACTCCCCGTATGGAATAGTTTTGCAGTGGAGCTATCATGGCGTTGTATAGGCATACCGGTTTGTACCAAAAGAACATCATCTCCGGAGCGGGTGGCATGGGAGCTCCTAACCGGTATTTCCATTCCTGTTTCAGATTGACTTCTTCGTTGCCGCAGATAATTTTGTATGGTTTTTCCTGTACGAAACTCGGTTGTCCGCCGTTGCTGACGATTCGGACGGTCACATTGTTTTTCCCGGATTTCAATACACCGGCAGGTATCCGGTAGATACGGGGAGGATATTGGTAACCGGTGGTTCCGACAAATACTCCGTTCACATATACGGAATCGGCATCCACAATACAGCCTAAACGCAATGTGGCTTCTTTACCGTTCCATGATTGCGGTATCTCTATGTCTTGGCGTAGCCAATGGGAACCGCCAATCGGGTTCAGACCGTTATTGCCCCATGATTGTGAAAACATATTTACTGTTTGCCAACTGTTGTCATCGTAATTGGCTGCATACCAGGGAATGGATTCGTGCAGACCTGCATCACCGCGATAGAGCGACAGGTTCCAACGGTAGAAGTTCTCACCCTCTAATTTCTTGATGTGGCTGCAATAGGCATCATCTTCATACAGACGTTTACTGTTGATATATAAAGGGAACTCCTTCAACCCTTCTTCACTTATCCATGCTTCTACGGGAGTACCTCCCCAGCTGGAGTTGATGAGCCCCACTGGTATGCCGGTCTTTTCGTACATCTCTTTGGCAAAGAAATAGGCAAGGGCGGAGAAATCCATCACATTTTCTTGCGTCAGCGTCTTCCAGCCTGTTTCGGAGAGCTCTTCTTGAGGTGCGTGAAAATTGTATTCCTGGGGTATGAGGATATGTCGTATTTTCTCATTGTTATAGCTGAGTATTTCTTGAGAAAACATATCCATTACCCGTCTCACAGGCAGTTCCATGTTTGACTGTCCTGAGCAGAGCCATACATCGCCTACTAAAATGTCATTCAGTTTGATGTCGTTGACTTGCATTGGGAAAGGACCGCCTGCTTTCAACGGTGGCAGCGTAATGCTCCAGCGTCCGTTGGCATCAGCGGTAGCATGATAGCTCTTTTTCTGAAACTTTACGGTGATACTTTCGCCTGCATCCGCTGTACCCCATACTTTGACCGACTGTTCGCGCTGCAGCACCATTCCGTCTGAAATTAAAGCAGGCAACTTTACCTTTGCATCTGCCCATGAGGTAGCGCAAAGGTAAAGTAGCACTGCCACTCCTAACCTAATTTTATCATAAATCAAACTTTTCATATCTTCTCTGTCATATTGCCAAATTCAAAAGAATCTGTCATGTTTATTGATATTCGTACAGTTGTACATGTAATATCTTGAAGTCTCCTACAGAAATGCGTACATGGCGCCCCTGATGATCCTGGTCTCCATTGAGCCGACGGACATAATGAAGCTTGCCGTCTTTGTCTACTTTAACTTCATCCACATATCCGATGCCGCAACGCATTCCTTTGAATTTGTCATGTTTCGTTTTTATTTGGTCATTTCTCAAAGCAAATCCGTCTTCTTCCAACTGCTTTTGTTTTTCAATCGTTTGCTTTTCTGACGTTTTGGCAAATTCCAGAACGATGCCACTGCCGGCTACGATATATTCATTTTTAGAGAGCTTTAATAAAATACCGCCGCCTTCGGGCCATATACTGCCATTTGTGGCGCGTGGATCCCAAGGGAGAGTGAAGAAATGTCGGGCGGTTATGGTCAAATCATCATCTGCGATGATGCGTTCTTTGTTTTCACTGTCAAAAAGTAACCCTTTCATTAATCCTTTACCCTGATATTTGGTGAGTAAAGGCATTAACTCCGTTAATTTGGCATAGCTTTGGACTAATGGCGAGTTAGGAGAGTCGGAACCGTCTTCTATTGAAAATGGACTGATGCCAATGGCATCGTGTTCGCCAAAAATATAAAATGCCCGGACACTGTTATTATCTGTCAGACGGATCTCCGGAATGAACAAAGGATTGTTGTGTAACTTATATCGTGCTACCCAGTCTGTGAATCCATTATCATACAGGTCGGGTGCAAGAATATCGATGCTGGGTGCTCCGCAATGCCATACATCAATTAAATGTGCCAAAGGACCGGCGGAGGGATATTCACCCGGTTTGCGCCCTCTACTGTTCATTGCCGCATTGACATATAGTGGGATGTTATAGATGGAACGGGCTGTTTGTGCCAGTCCTTCCACATATTTGGCATAGTGCCATGCCATGAAGATTTCATCGGTGTAGATGTCTGCCCCGAATACTTCTTGCCAATTGCCTTGCTTTTTACATCCTTGACTTTCCCATTTTTTCAACATTTGCGGATGAAGCGCCTTTTTGTTTTTCTGTAGATAGGTCATGAATTCAGCCGGTACAGGAGCGTTGAATATCTTATTGGCTTCACGTGAATAGTCACGAGCATCTTCCAGCATGCCGATTTCATTTTCTATTTGTATCATAATCACTGTGCCTTCCTCCTTGTCGACCGTTGCTATGTGTTGCATCCATTGGGAAAATGCACGATGATCGGCTTCGTATACAGCCTCGGAAAAAGCGCTGGCTATTTCAAGAGGCTTTCCGCTCTGGGTATATGCACGTGGATACTTCTTGTGGTTTTCTTTAAACCACAAAGGTGCGTAGCAACTCATTGAATTTTTCCAGGCACCGAACCATAAAAAAACAATTTTGAGATCATTCTCTCGTGCTTGTTGCAGTGCTTTGTCTGTAAGCGTGAAGTCGAATTGTCCTTCAACCGGTTCTGTCAGATCCCAATAGACGGGAACCAATACGGTGTTCAAGCCCATCTTTTTAAGTTTCGGGAAAATACGTTCGATATCTTGCGGACAAGCAGCAGATGAATTGCCTAATTCTCCTCCTAATATAAGGAAAGGCATTCCATGCACTACTAGCTGAGTGGCGGTTCCTTGTTTTTGTAAAAAACTGTTTTGACCAATGATGTATTCAATGGCTAAACAGTTTAAAATTAGAAATAGAATTAATTTCTTCATATAGTTCTCAAATAGGCTGTTTGATGAAACTTTACAAAGGTAGTCAACTACTTTTTAATTTACTTTAGAATATGTATCACAAAACTTGTTGTATGTTACATCTTTTGTTTTATATGTTACATTCTTCACTATGATATGTTTTATTTGTAGCTTTTAAGCTTTATGAAGCATCTGGATGCTGCATTTGTGGATGCTGTTTTTGAAATCGGATCATGGATTATAAAATTTGGAAAAACATCTGGCTGAAATTTACAGTTGTTATATGACAATATATTCTGCGGTTTGAGGCGCTGATATGATGAATTTTAATGGGGGTGTTACATAGAAAAAAGAAAAGGTAACATTGAGGGTGAACTTGTAATCCCTATTAAAGAAAGTGTTACGTACTTGGTGGTCCGTATCAGAAGGATTGTCTAATTTTGACCTGTAAATAATTCTAATACAAATATGAAAAGGATATTTTTTATTGTTAGCCTTGTTTTGTTGGCTTGTACGGCTTCGCTGCCGCTTTCGGCTAAAGTCAGACTTCCTCGTTTGGTAAGTGACAGAATGGTGTTGCAACGTGATACGGAATTAAAAATATGGGGCTGGGCTTCTCCCGGAGAGAAAGTAACTGTACGTTTTCGGGGAAAGCATTATAATACGGAAGCTGATGCAAAGGGAAATTGGTTGGTTCTTCTGCCGCCGCAGCAGGCAGGCGGCCCTTTTCTTTTGGAAGTGAATGAACTTGCTATTCGTGACGTTCTGGTGGGGGATGTTTGGCTTTGTTCCGGCCAGTCCAATCAGGAAACTCCTATTGCACGTCTGACGGAGATGTTTCCTGAAATTAATGTATCTAACAATCACATGATACGGCATTATAAAGTACCTACGCAGAATTCAGTAGGAGAACTGAAAGATGAAATCGCGGGTAATGCCGGCTGGTATTCGGGCATAGCTTCCGATGTGTTGAACTGGACCTCATTGGCATATTTCTTTGCTCAAGAGGCATACAATAAATATAAAGTACCTGTAGGAATGTTGGTTTCCAGTTTAGGAGGTTCTGCCATAGAAAGCTGGATAAGTCAGGAACATCTGAAAACATTCCCGGAGCTTTGTTTTGATAAGGCTGCTTTGGACAGTATGAAATTGGCACAGCAAGATAAGGGAGCAGGCAGTTGGCAACAGAAGAAGTTTGATGACACAGATTGGGCAACAATGGATGTGCCGGGATATTGGCAGGAGAATGGTATCCGTATAAAAGGTACTATATGGTATAGAAAAGAGTTTCGTGTTCCCGAATCAATGGTGGGAAGACATGCGCGCCTTTATATGGGAAGGATGGTTGACAGTGATTCTGTCTTTGTGAATGGGACTTTCGTTGGTTTCACTTCCTACACTTACCCTCCTCGTAAATATGATATTCCGGCAGGAGTTCTGACACAAGGTGAAAATGTGATAGCCGTAAGACTTACAGCTAATTCTTCCAATGGCGGTTTTGTAAAAGATAAAAAGTATAAGATCGTAGGGGATGATGCAGAAGTAGATCTTACCGGTACATGGAAATATAAGATAGGTATTAATCAGAATGAAGTGATGAAATATGCCGGGAAACTTAAGAATCTTAAGAAGGCAGGTTCCGGACTCTATAATGGAATGATCCATCCGATTAGTAATTATCAGGTGAAAGGTGCCATTTGGTACCAAGGCGAAAGTAATTCCGGTCGTTCGCAGACGTATGCTTCTTTATTGGAGGCTTTGATTCAGAACTGGCGGGAGCTTTGGAAAATGCCTGATATGCCTTTCTTACTGGTGCAATTACCCAATTATATGGAGAAGAGTGATAAACCTTCCGATAGTGGATGGGCAAGAATACGTGAGGCTCAGTTTAAAACAGCATTGAATGTACCGCATACTGCATTGGCGGTAACTTATGATGTGGGCGAATGGAATGACATACATCCTTTGAATAAGAAAGCGGTTGCACAGCGGCTTTTCCTGGGAGCCCGTAGGCTTGTGTATGGAGAAAAAGTTACTGCTTCCGGCCCTTTGTATAAGGAAATGAAAGTGGAAGGGGATAAAATAATTCTGACTTTTACTGAAACAGGTCGCGGACTGACTTGTAAGGGGAAGGAGCTTAAGCATTTTGCTATTGCAGGTGAAGACCGAAAATTTGTGTGGGCAGATGCTGTGATACGTGGCAATAAAGTAGTGGTGAGCAGTGAGCTTGTGAAGAATCCGGTGGCAGTACGTTATGCTTGGAGTAATAATCCGGAGGATGCCAATCTGTGCAATAAAGAAGGATTGCTGGCATCGCCTTTTAGAACTGATAATTGGTAATAAACTATTTGAAAATTACTATCTGAATAATAATTATAAATTAAGAACTAACATGAAAAACCGAAAAACGCTATTGGCAGTGTTGGCGGGCTTGGCTTTAAGCTCGTGCACTACTCGTGTTACGACGGAAAATGATGCTTCTTTGAAAGGAGTGTTGGGTGATAAATTTTTGGTAGGTGTGGCACTGAATACCCGCCAATCTTCTGGTGTGGATACCGCGGCAGTTAAGATCGTAAAACGCCACTTTAATTCAGTTGTTGCGGAGAACTGTATGAAGTGCCAGACCATTCATCCGGAGGAAGACCGTTACGATTTCAGTCAGGCGGATGAATTCGTAAAATTTGGTGAAGACAATGGAATGTATATAATTGGTCATTGCTTGGTTTGGCATTCTCAACTTGCTCCCTGGTTCTGTGTTGACAAGGATGGCAATAATGTTGCTCCGGAGGTGCTGAAGCAACGGTTGAAAGATCATATCACGACTATTGTCAGCCGCTATAAAGGACGTGTTAAGGGGTGGGATGTTGTGAACGAGGCTATCCTTGAAGACGGTTCCTATCGTAAGAGTAAGTTCTATGAAATCTTGGGAGAAGAATTTATTCCTCTCGCTTTCCAGTATGCGCATGAGGCTGATCCTGAAGCCGAATTATATTATAATGACTATAATATGCATGAAGCAGGGAAGCGTGCAACTGTTGTGAAGCTTGTAAATGACATGAAATCGAAAGGACTTCGTGTCGATGCTATCGGTATGCAGGGCCATGTCGGTCTGGATTACCCTTCTTTGACAGATTTTGAGGAGAGTATGCTTGCTTATGCTTCTACCGGAGCTAAGGTAATGATAACAGAATGGGATATGTCTGCATTGCCTACCTTGAAACGTACTGCCAATGTATCCGATACGGTTGCGTATAAAAAGATGCTGAATCCCTATCCGGAATCTTTGCCCGATAGCGTTTCCCAACAATGGAACAATCGTATGTCTGATTTCTTAAATCTCTTCATTAAACATTCCGATTTTGTGAGTCGTGTAACTGCCTGGGGGGTAAGTGACGGTGATTCTTGGAAGAACGGTTTCCCTGTGAGAGGCCGTAAGGATTATGCTTTGCTCTTCGATCGTGATTATCAGCCGAAAGACTTTATAAAAAAGATATTGGAATAAACTTGGAGGATGTTTTCAGGACTTTTTGAGATAATAGGTTAGTTATAAACATTGATTAGGGCTATTGAGAATGCCCTATATAGACAAACACAAAACATTTTATAAAAAGAGGTTGTGTCAAAATGCTGACACAGCCTTTTTTTATGCGCAAAGCCCAGACTTTCTCAAGCCCGGGCTTTGTTATTACCCAAAGTTTTCGTATCTTTAGGCATAAAGTTTTTCGTTATGGCAAAGTTACATTTTCGTCCTTACATTCCCAACCAAACCGTTCTTTTTCCACAAAGAATTGATGAAAACATAGCTGCGACCGACCCGGTCCGCATCGTGAATGCTGTTATTGACAACCTCAATCTTGAGAGTTTCAAGAAGCTTTATAAGGAAACGGGCCGTTGTCCTTATCATCCTAAAATGATGCTTAAGGTGATAATCTACGCCTACATGAATAATATCTATTCTTGCCGTAAAATAGAGAAGCACCTCCTTCGTGACATTCATTATATTTGGCTTGCCGGTAATGAGCATCCGGATTTTATCACGATCAACCGTTTTCGTAACCGTGTAAAGGAGGAAATAAATAATGTATTTACCCAGTTGGTTCTTGTCCTTGCCGATAAAGGTTTCATCAGCCTTGATGTGGAGTATATCGACGGCACCAAGATTGAATCCAAAGCCAACAAATATACTTTTGTCTGGCGCAAGACAGTCGAACGGAACCGTACGAGACTAATGGATAAAATCCGTATTCTCTTGGAGCAGGTGGATGAAACCATTGCACAGGAGAACTCTATAAAAGACACATCCGTGGAGTTTACTTCCTGCAGGCTCTCTGACATAGTGGATGAACTTAAAGAAGCCCTGGAACGCCAGCCTGCAACAAAGGATAAGGAAGAAAAGAAAGCCCTGCGCAAAAAGAAGAAGCAGGTCAGGGAACTTGAAGGGTATCGTGACAAGCTGATAGAATACGACAATCACCTTGATACCCTTGGAGAACGTAACTCCTATTCCAAGACCGATCCTGGTGCCACATTCATGCGCATGAAAGAAGATGCCATGAAGAACGGGCAGACCAAACCCGGATATAATCTGCAAATAGGTACTGAAAACCAATTCATCACAGACTTCCGTCTGTTTCCCAACCCTACCGATACACTGACCCTCATACCTTTTTCCCACTCTTTCCAGTACCGCTATAACCGTTTACCGAATATCTGTGTGGCAGACTCCGGTTACGGTTCGGAAGAAAATTACCGGTTCATGCAGGAGAATGGGATAGAAGCCTTCATCAAGTACAATTACTTCCATAAAGAACAGCGTCCCCGTTATACTCCCAACCCGTTCCATGCCGAAAGTCTCCATTACAATGAGGGGGAGGATTATTACGTTTGTCCTATGGGACAGCACATGAACCGTATAGGAACCAAACGTGACAAGACAGCGAGCGGATACATCACCGAAAGTGCCCGGTATAAAGCAAAAAGATGCGAAGGTTGCCCTTTGCGTGGCAGTTGTTTTAAAGCTCGGGGGAACCGTATTATAGAAGTCAACCACCGATTAAATCAATACAAACGGCAGGCACGGGAAAGGTTGCTCTCAGAAGAAGGTATCAAGCATAGAGGCAGGAGGTGTATAGAACCAGAAGCTGTGTTTGGACAAATGAAATACAACATGGCATACAGAAGATTTCGGCATGTGGGAGAAGACAAGGTTACAATGGACTTTGCTTTCTTTGCTATAGCCTTTAATATCAAAAAAATGTGTGCTAAACTGATAAAAGAAGGAAAGGGGCTCATTACAGTTGCCAAATATATGTTTATGGGACTATTTATAACCCGATATAATTGGAATATAGCAACTTGTTGCCAAATGCATGAGGAAAAAGTAGCATAGCCAAAAGAAAATATAGCAGAACTTAAAATATAAATGAGGTTGTGCCAACGTTTTGACACAACCTCTTACCTTTGCTTACTGTTTGCAAGAGAAGGTATGAAAATGTTCTTAATCCTTTAAACATTCTACCCATGCACAGGATGTTCTGTACATGGGTGAGATGTTTTTAACTACGTTTGATAATGATAGGCTTGTGATTTTCATCATGGTAAGGCATACCGTAACGATTGGATTTCACTCTGCTGTTCATTAGGGAATCAATGGGGGCGTTCAGAGGTCTTACACCTGCAGGAAGCTCTTTGTTGGAGAAAGTTTGGAAATAGCCTACACAAGCATCTCTCCACCATTCGGCGTCATTCTTCTGAATATCCAGTTTTTCGGATACCTCATTAAATATGCTTTCACTGACATAGGGCTTGAGCTTTGCCCATGTCTTTTGGTATCCCTCAACTTGCGAGATACCTTTGTCATAATGCAGGCATATCTCGTCCCAAAGTTCTCTACCTGAAGAAAGTTTATAGTTCCATGGAAGATGATGGAACCAAAGAAGAAGATTTTCAGGACAGGTTTCCAGTGAATTGAATTGTGAAGCCAGCGGTTCATGGTATTGGTCTACATTAGCAGAACCGTTGCGTGTGCGGTCAAATCCCACTCCGTCTTTGTCTGCTTTATGATAGAATATAGGCGACCAGTCGGGACGTCTTATACTATTTTCCCATGGTCCCGGCCCATAATGCGAACCGCCAAATATATGATGGAATCCAAGTGGCATCATGTAATTTACGGCTGTCTCGCGGGAGCTCATCATCATATCCTTGACAGGGATAAGAAATTTCTGTTCATAAGCTGTGGATGTCATTCCTTTGGGTTTGATGAAAGTCTGGCGTGCCCATTCATCTGCAATCTGTTCAGCGCTTAATGTAGGATTCCAGGCAAGGCGGCCGAAAGCATACCAATTGGATTGAGCGAATATGTAACCGCAGAAATTAGGCTCTTGACCGGTATTTGCAACACCTGCAATGGCTTTAACCATTTTCGCTACGGTCGAACCTTTTCCGTCTCTATAAGTATCACTGTCGAGACATTCTTCATAAGTAGTGCCATGGTAGACGAGATGATTGGAGAATCCCAAATATTCTTGAGTAATTTGGAATTCCATCATCATGGGAGTGTTGTATAGCTGTCCGAATAAAGGACTGAAAGGTTCACGTGGCTGAAAATCAATAGGACCGTTTTTTATTTGGATAATAACGTTGTCTGCAAATTGTCCGTCAAGTGATTTGAATTCTTCTACAGCCTGATTGGCTCTGTCGCTGCTGCTAGGGCTGTATACGAAGGCTCTCCACATAATGATTCCGCCATAGGGAGCTACTGCCTCAGCAAGCATATTTGCGCCGTCGGCATGGGTCCGACCATAATCTTGCGGACCGGCCTGCCCTTCGGAATTTGCCTTTACGAGAAAACCACCGAAATCGGGAATGGCAGCGTAGATTTCAGATGCTTTATTTTTCCACCACTGACGTACCTTTGGATCAAGAGGATCTCCTGATTTTAATCCGTCAAGAGTGATAGGACTTGTCCATTTGATGGAGAGGTAGGTGGTTATGCCATATTCTCTGAGTATGTTGGCTATTTGAGCGACTCTTTCGATATGTTCTTTGTCCAAGATAAGAGGATTGGCATTGACGTTGTTGAGGACAGCACCGTTCAACCCCACAGAGGCACAGAGCTCACCATAGTGGTGGATTCTCTTTGCGGGAATTTCTTTTGCTGTCCATTCCCACATGGATAGTCCGGCATAACCTCTTTCCACAGTATCATCAAGATTGTCCCAATGGTTGAGAATACGGTATTCGTAATATGGTTTTTCGTGAATATCCAGGTCGGTATTGGCTTTACCGAGGACCTCTGCCCTTTGCAGGGCATACACTCCATAGCGGATTGCCGCTTGCGAACCGCCATCGATATAGCGTTTGCCATCGGCATTGTAAATGTGATACTCTTCTTTGGAAAGAGCACTGTCTATCCGGGTCTCAACCGAACCCAACACTTCTTCATAGCTTCGTCCGTTTGCCAGCCAAAGCATGGTTCCATCCTGGTCTATAGGCTCGGGAGTATTGCATGCCGAGAAATTCAGTATGGAAAAAATAATAATAATAAAAGTTTTAATGTTCTTCATATAGGCATTTATTTAATTAATTTAGAAGAGGGAGCTCCGAGGTATGATGATTTGAGACCACCGAAATCTATAAGCATTTTTTCCATTACAACGCCTGGATCTACAAACCTGAAACGAAGGTCATGTCTGCCGGCTTGCCCAAAATCAACTTCCATATCTGTTTTGATGATGCTGGCAGCTTGCCATGGGCCGACTTTACCACTATAATGACCGTTGAAATTAATAATCTGTTCTTGTCCACCGTCTACGCTAATGGCAAAGCATAGTCCTTTGTTTGCATTGAAGTTCAGGGTGGGAGCAAGCAATATGCTTAGTTTTGCTTTACCTGAAGATACAGTTTCGATTTCGTATTCTACATAGGCATTATCCGGAGTTACGGAAGCAGGCAGAGTAGTGACAGCACATTCTGTTTTGCCGAGGTCGGGAATTACGGTAGCCTTGTGGTTGTTTTTGAAGTTACCTGCTTCTATAGAAATGTATCCATCGGTTTCCTTATGGCATAAGTAAGCGGCTTCATCGGATTTTTTCACCTTGGGCATAACTTGTTTTTCAGGTTGTTGCCAATAGGTGTATCCGATGTGTACCTGATCCATCATATGATCCCATTTTCCATTTGCGATTTCATGGTTATAATGAGCACAAAGCAAGGAGTCTCTTTCGTATAGCTTTTCAACGCGCTGTGCCCAATAGTTGATTTCTGTTGGGGATTCTGCTTTAGCATTCATCGCTACGGAGTAATACATTTCGTAGATGTTCTGCATAGCTTGAATTGGGAATAGGACGAGTTCTTCATATGCATCATACCAACGGGGATCGAGTTTCTGATAGACTCTCAAGGCTCGCAGTTCCAAATTATTCCATTCTCTGACAACGGTAGGCCATTCATCATAGCTGAACTGATATGTATTTGCATTCAGTAGCTCGGGAGTGACTCTACGTGCATATTTGCTGTAAAGTTTAATAATGTCTGCTATCTCTTTGGCATGCTCTTCGCCGAATTGTTGTGCAGCAAAGGTTATGGTATGTTCGAATATATTATTAGGATTGAAAGCTTCAGGCCGCCAAGCCATATCAAGGAAAAATTGGATGGGATACTCCATAGGTTTCAAGTCACCTACATTTACGATCCAAAGTTTCCTGACACCGTACTCATAACAGAGATTCATCTGTTCCCATACGCGTTCCACCTGATTGCAGTTTAGCCATTTGTAGTTTCTGGGGCCACCTACATAGTCAAAGTGGTAATACATACCATAGCCACCTTTACGGGGTTTATCTGTTAATGAAGGCAGTTTTCTTACATTGCCCCAATTGTCATCGCAAAGCAATAATGTGATGTCATCAGGGACACGCATCCCCTTGTCGTAATACTCTTGTACTTCTTTATATAGTGCCCATACTTGAGGAGTTGCGGAAATCTTCTTGCCTGTAACTTTAGTTATGATTTTACGTTGGTCTTTGACAATATTCTGTAATAGATCAATATTGGCATCTTTGCTCATCGGCATATCGCCATCTCCGCGCATACCTATGGTAATTACAGACTCCCAATCTTTACAACGTTCCATTCCTTTTGTCCAGAAATCCCGGAGTACGGTGGCATTTTGGGTATAATCCCAGGCGCCTGTTCCGCGACGCTTCCAGTCTTGTTGAGCTAATCCCATCGGCTCATGGTGGGAAGTTCCCATTACAATTCCCATTTCATCTGCCAATACTCCATTTTGCACATCATCATCATAGAAAGCGCTGGCCCACATGGCAGGCCACATGAAGTTACCTTTCAAACGAAGTATGAGTTCAAAAACTTTTTCATAAAACCTGTCTCTTATACACATCTGACGCTGCCGACGAACTCTAGGGTGTAG
>ENA-OYWP01000357-OYWP01000357.1-human-gut-metagenome-genome-assembly--contig:-NODE-357-length-13850-cov-5.201087_pt1 | contig 13850 bp, 9 predicted proteins | sample MGYA00244814_ERZ653404 | MGnify/ENA primary metagenome ERZ653404 (study PRJEB26926, sample SAMN06165044) | human gut metagenome | biome: ENVO:00009003; feature: ENVO:2100002; material: ENVO:00002003...
TTCGTCGGCAGCGTCAGATGTGTATAAGAGACAGATATACAACTTTTACAGGCAGACGGCCGGAGTCATTCAGACCCTTTACCATTTCGTTGCTGTGTGCGTCTACTGCGACAACTGCGTCACCTCCGTACAGAAGCTGTGCTCCTGTTACGAACCATACTTCATATTGATCAAATGCATTCATACTGTTCTTCGTTTTAATTGTTTATATTTTATAATCTTATACTTTATGCTTGATTTTACTTCTGCCCATAATAAGCATTCGGACCATGTTTACGGCTGAAATGCTTTTCTATAAGCAGCGGGTTCATCGTCAGTTGCGGATTAACCGCATAGGCTATTGAAGCCATTTTGGCTACCTGCTCCATTACTACGGCATTGTGCACTGCATCGTGTGCATCTTTTCCCCAAGAGAAAGGACCATGATTCTTAACCAATACTCCGGGCGTATGAACCGGGTTCAATCCTTCAAAACGCTTCACGATGACATTGCCTGTCTCCAGCTCATAAGCTCCTTTTACCTCTTCTTCTGTCATATCGGTAGTGCAGGGAATGGCATCATGGAAATAGTCGGCATGGGTAGTTCCTATATTGGGGATGTCACAACCGGCTTGCGCCCATGCAGTGGCATACGTGGAATGTGTATGAACCACACCGCCGATTTCCGGAAACGCTTTGTAAAGCACTAAGTGGGTAGGAGTGTCGGAAGAGGGCTTCAAACTGCCTTCTACAACATTGCCGTCAAGGTCGACCACAACCATGTCTTCCGCTTTCATATCATCATAGCTAACTCCACTGGGCTTGATAACAACCAATCCCGTTGCCCGGTCAATGGCCGATACATTTCCCCATGTGAAGATGACGAGTCCATGCTTCACCAAATCAAGGTTGGCACGAAATACCTTTTCTTTCAGTTCTTCTAACATAATGTTTAATGGATTAATGTGCTAATATGGGCACATCAGCATGTTATTAAATTTTAAATTTAGGTGCTTTGCGATACGCCTTTTCATTGAATTTGTAGAGGGCGGCACCGCGTTTGGAACTTGTTTTATCGATTTTATCCGTTTTTTCTATGTAATCCATTTCGGCTATCCTTTTGCGGAAGTTCCGTTTGTCGATGTTTTCACCGTAAATGGCCTCGTATAGGCTCTGCAGTTGTGAGAGCGTAAACAGCTGGGGTAACAGGTTAAAACCGATAGGCTCAGTAGTCGTTTTTTGCTGCATCAATGCACGCGCTTTCTCCACCATTGCAGAATGGTCGAAGACTAGTGGGGGCAACTCATTGATATTTACCCAAAAAGCATTGTGCTGCTGTACCAGATCCCTGTCGTATTCATTGATGTTGACCAACGCATAGTAGGCAATGGAGATAACCCGTTCGCCCGGATCGCGGTCGATAGCTCCGAAAGAGCCGACCTGTTCCATATACACGTTGTCCAGTCCGGTCAGTTCTGCGAGAACCCTCTTGGCTGCATCGTCTACGCTTTCGCTTTCTTGAACAAATCCGCCCATTAGCGACCAGTTGCCCATTGCAGGCTCGAAGTTTCTTTTCAGCAACAACAGATTTAATTCACCTTCATTAAAGCCGAAAATGATGCAGTCGATACCTACATAGAATTTGGGATTGGAACTGTAGTAACTACTCATGTTTTTTGTTTTTATAATTGGAGGATTTTAGTTTGATGTACATGAAAAAAGTTTTTCATACGTATCAAAAATATTTTTCATGTACATCAAAAAAGTTTTTCACTATGCCCGGATTCTTACCAGAAATACCAGTAGAAAGCTGCGGTAATAGCCAGGATAATTACCGTATGGATAATATCCCAGTGGTTCCAGCTGGCACGTGTGGCAGCTTTTTGCTCAGGCGTAGATGTGCCGAATACCAAACCTTGTATCTTTTCGGCACTTGGGGCTTCGGTCATCAGGCTGACTACTATTACTACTACAATACAGAATAGGAACATCCAGCCGCAGAAGAATAACCAGTTCAGATCATAGAACAGATATTTAAACATTGAGCTGTCTGTAACCGCTGCATTGCTATAATATACTTTTGCGCCCAGACGGGTGAGACCGATGATCATACCGGCAATCAATCCCCACATACCACCTTTGGCGGAAGTGCGTTTCCAACAGATTCCCAATAGGAATGCAGCTGCGATACCGGGAGCCAATACAGATTGGACATCTTGCAGGTAAGTATAAAGAACATCACCCACACTACGCATGATAGGAATCCACAGGATACCCAGAATTACAATAACCACTGTTGCAATCTGTCCGATACCTACCAGTTTCTTTTCCGGAGTTTCCGGTTTGAAACGTTTGTAGAAGTCGATTGTGAAAAGCATGGCTGAAGAGTTGAACAGAGAAGCCAGTGAACTCATCAATGCAGCAAGAATACCGCAAACAACAAGGCCTTTTACTCCGGCAGGAAGAAGTTTGGCTACCAGTGTAGGGAAGGCGGCATCTGCGTTGGCAGTACCGTTGGCAAGCAGGGGAAGGAAACCTTCGCCACCGGCTCCGATATATTTCTGATGCAGGGCGAAAGCAATCATGCCCGGAATCAAGAACAGGAATACAGGCAACAGTTTCAGGTATGCACCGAAAATAGTACCGCGACGGGCTTCTTTTTCGTTTTTACCGGAAAGTACGCGTTGCACAATGAATTGGTCGGTACACCAGTACCAGAAACCGATAATGGCCGAACCAACCAGTGCACCCAGCCATGGGAAATTGGGATCATTGTTATTGCGGATAAGTTGGGTCATGGTGTCTCCATACTCATTGACTGTAACTGCACCGCATATGCTCATCATTTCATCCCAACCGCCCAATTCTTTAAAACCGAGGACAAGGATGATAAGCGAACCCAAAAGAAGGATAGGGGTTTGCAGTACCGAGGTATAAAGTACGGATTTCATTCCGCCGAATATTGTGTAAAGTGCTGTCAATACAACTAAACCGATTGCTGCAATCCAAAAGAAGTCTATTCCCCACAGTTCTTTGATACCAAACACCTGCTGGAATACAAGTCCACCGGCATATACGGTTACAGCTACTTTGGTCAGCACGTAGCTGATTAATGAAATGACAGAGAGAATAGTACGCGACTGCGGATTGTAACGGCGTTCCAGAAATTCGGGCATTGTGTATACCATGCTTCGTGAATAGAACGGCACGAATACCCATCCGAGAATCAAGATCATCCAACCTTGTATTTCCCAATGCGCCATTGCCATACCACTGGATGCACCGGCGCCGGCCAGTCCGATTAAGTGTTCCGAACCGATGTTGGATGCAAATATGGATGCACCTATGGCGAGCCATGTGGCATCACGTCCACCTAAAAAATAATCAGCCGAATCATTCTGCTTTTGTTTGACTACCCAAACAATAATACCTATCAGAGCCAGGAAGAAAATTCCAATGACTACCCAATCTAATGTTCCCACGATAATAATGATTTAAAAGTTATTATTTATTTTTCTACTGAGAATTTGAAAATACATTCGCTGTTGTAAGTCTGTCCCGGTTCCAGAATAACAGAAGGCCATTGCGGCTTATTGGGGCTGTCTGGATAATGTTGAGTTTCCAGACATACGGAAGCGCGTTGGTTGTAGACGATCCCTTTCTTTCCTTTTACAGTTCCGTCCAGGAAATTACCTGTATATACTTGGATACCCGGTTCGTCAGTGTATACTTCTAAGCTGATACCGCTTTCGGGAGAGGTGAGTTTGGCGGCAAGTTGTTTGACATCGCCATTGGTGTTCAATACCCAGTTATGGTCGTACCCGTTACCATATTTCAATTGTATGAAATCAAAGTTGGTAATGTCCCGGCCTACGGCTTTGGGGGTAGTAAAATCCATGGGAGTATCTTTTACCGGTACAATTTCTCCAGTAGTCATATAAGTCCGGTCTACGGGAGTGTAATTATCGGCATTGACATATAATATGTGGTCTGTGGCTGCTTTAGACGGATTGCCGGATAGGTTGAAGTAGGAATGGTTGGTCATGTTGATAACCGTTTTCTTATCGGTAGTTGCGCTATATTTGATATCTATGGCGTTGTCGTCCGTCAGCTTGAAAAGGACTTTGGCAGTTAAGTTGCCCGGAAAGTTTGCGTCTCCGTCCGGAGAGAAGCGAGTCAGCTCCAAAGTGGTTTCATCAATGGGGTTGGCTTCATACACCTGATATTGCCATCCTTTAGGACCGCCATGCAGGCAATGCCCGAAATTATTCTTCGGCAATTGGATCGTATCGCCGTCCAATACCATTTTGCCCTGGTTGATTCTGTTGGCGTAACGTCCGATAGATGCACCGAAATCGCTTGGAACGTTTATGTAGTCGGCTATACTGTCGAAGCCAAGGACAACATCTTTCATTTCTCCGTTTTTGTCAGGTACCATAATAGATACGATACGTCCACCGAAGTTGGTGATGCATACTTCCATGCCCGCTTTATTCTTTAATGTGTAAAGACCTGTCTGGGCATCGTTCACTACAGTTTGAAATTTTGTCGGGTTAAGACCGGAAAGAGTAAGTTCCGTTTGACTTTTCTGAGCGCAGGAAGCTAACATTAATGTAGCTATTCCGGCAATAAGAATGTGATTCTTCATGGTGTTATTTAATTTGAAAATTAGATTCTTATCTTATTTCGGGTGTAAAAGTAACACTTTTATTTGGTGTAATATATACACTTTTGTATGTTATGTAACATAAAAGAAAAAAAACAGCTTTGAAATTGGTGTATCTCAAAGCTGTTTCAATGTGTGAAAGAACACTTATTTTACTTTTTTACCCCAATATGTCTTATGGTTACTTCCGTAAGCGGCATAGACAATGGTAGGTGTTCTGGGACTGGCTTCCCAGTCAACTTCCCGTTGCAGGTAAAGGTCTATTCCATTTGCTGTCAAAATTTGCTGTTCTGCATCATAGCTCCATGTGCCGCCTTTCCATGTTCCTTCGGTAATGGTGTGGTCGGCGGCCAGCGTCATGGTTGCAGATTCTTTTTGAACTCCGTAAGAGTAGGACAAGTCTATGTGTTCCCAGTTTCCTATGAGCTCTTCTTCGGTAATGGCTACTTGGGGTACGGCTCCGTAGCGTTCGGGCATAACCAAAGGCCAACCGTCTTTGGTCCAACGGATGCTGCGTACATGTCCTAGCATAATAGCGTTGTCCACGCTTTTGGGAAGACGTGCTTGTGAAGCGTAATACCAATTACCTTTGCCGTCGTTGAAGATGGTGCAATGTGAGAAGCCTACCCAGCCGTTGCTCTTGCCGAACTTGTACGGGTGTGTTACCACCGGCAGCATTTCCGCTCCTTCGGTGACATTGGCGCCGTCGATGCCGATATAAGGGCCGGTGATGCTCTTGGAACGGCATACGCGTGTATTGTAAGGTATGTCCAGTGCATCGTATGCTACGAACAGATAGTAGTAGCCTGTCTCGGCATTGTAGATGATTTCAGGGCCTTCGCTGGCTTGCCAACGGTTGTTGATGTCGCGGGTGGCTATCAGCTGTCCGTATTCCGCCGGAGCACTTCCTTCTGCCCAGGGTACACCTAAGTCTTGTTTAGGCATTCCTGTTTCGACATTCAACTCCATAGCAACGATGCCGCTATGCCATGAACCGTATATCAGCCAGTGGGTATTTTCAGGAGTAATGATGTAAGAGGGGTCGATGGCATTCCATTTGTAATAACAGTTGTCGTATTGGGTGCTGGGTATGTTGAAGTTCAATCCCTTGTCCGATGCGTTGGTCACTACATATCCTTTGTCCACCCAATCGCTGTTGTTGGCAGGGTTGCTGTTCTCCATCATGCCGATAAAGGCACGTTCACTCCAGGCGGTTGCTCCGGTTCCGCCGTCCAGATAGCCGGGTACTACGATGGAGTAGTACATGCGATACAGTCCGTTTTTAACTTTCTGCACATTTGGCGCCCAGTATCCGAAGTCACTTTCTGCGGCAGCGCTTGCTTCCAATCCCATTGCTTTGCGTATCTCATTTAACTTCGGCATCACCCAGTCGGGAAGCTTCGGCATGGTTCCGCCCAGGTATTCCCAATTCACGAGGTCTTTGGAGCGTCTGGCGTGAAAGTGCCCATGTCCTGTATGTGCATTGCCGTAGGAGGCATCTGTCTGATACATATAGTAGTATCCGTCTTCGGCAAGCACTACGCTGGGATCGTGCACGTTTGCCAAGTTCCATTGAGTACGGTTGGACCAGCTTGCAATGCTCGCATAATTATCTTCGTATTCCGGAGCTACATAGTTCTTTAATTGTTCATTAATGTCTGTGATTTCTATGGTCGACGTGAATATTTCCGAGTAAGTGTAGCGGCTGTTGCCATACACGTATGCGCGTATGTAGTAAGGGGTATTGATTTTCAATCCGGAGAGGGTAGCACTGAAATTCTCATCCGCTTCCACCACCATGTCTTTGATAGTAGGATTTGAGACATTTACACTATAGCAGAATCCCTTCTTGACTACGCTGCTCAGATTGCCGGTGATTGATGATTTAACGCTCAGGGAGGTGCCCGTTGCAGTTGCTTCGGGAGTGGCTAAAACTACATCGCTGTTTCTGTTGTATTCGATGTTGTCAAGCCCATCGGAACAAGCTGTAAAAACGAATACTGTCAGTAGGGATAGTAAGAAAAATGTTGTTTTTTTCATTTGGGTAAGTTTTTAAGATCCATATCGTTCCGTTGATAAAAAGAAACGATATGGATGATAAAGAATTTAATAGTTATTCTTAATTATTGAAGACGAGATGGCAACCGTCAACGGTTAGTGCGAAGTTCAAGTCATTTGCATCTATGGTGTTGATACCCCAATAGCATTGGGTGGAGATTGCATCATCGGTTCCTTGCATCACTGCTTGAACATCGGCGGTACCATCACCGCAATTAGTCACGTAGACCGTAACTTTGGCTCCATTCATACCAGCAAGCCAAGTGGCCCAGTCGCCTTGTGTTCCGTTAGGAGTGCAGGCGCCATATCCAGTGCCCCAGCCATAATTATCGGCGCGAACCACTGCATATTCGGTAAGATCGGCTTTACGGAGAATCACAACAAAGTTGTTCCAATTATCACTCAGACTGCTGTAGTTGGTGAAAGTGATAGACTTTGTTTGACCTGCAGGTACATTGAAATCATCCGAGTGGGCACCCCAGAAAGCTGTTGAGTTATCTTCGGTTCCTATCATGTCGGTACTGTTCTTCACGACAGTCGCTTCGGAGACGGTGACATTTACCGTTGCGGTGATGTTTTCTCCGGCGGTAATGGTAACCGGTTGCGAACCGGCCTTTGCCGGAATGGCAGAGAAGCTGAGTTTCGCGTTGTCAATGACTACCGAACTTCCGTCGGAGTAGGTTCCCGTAACTACCATACCTGTTGGATCGAAAGGCATCGTGCAACTCTTGGCATCTTCCGAGGTATAGTAATAGGGCTTTGTGCGCGAGGGTGCAGTGGTTATTGAAATAGATTGAAGTACTCCCACAACCTTAAAAGACGCGTTAGCCACAATCGGTTTGTCGCAGTTTTCGCCCTTGAAGGTTTTGTTGTAGACAGCTACAAGAGTCTTATCTCCTGTTTGATTTATATCTGGGATGGCTGAGAATGAGAGTTCGGAAGCCGTTACGGTTTTAGTCACTCCCTCTTCAAAGGTTACAATGGCAGAGATGTTAGTCATGGCCTCTTCAAGCGAAGTACCCAAAGATATCTGTGCGGGTACATTCTGCAATACCATTGATACCGGATTTTTGTCTGCGGCAGATGTAAGCCCACCGACAGGAACGATGTTGGTTTGCAGGAAGTCGATGTAAGAGCCTTCGGGGACTAAGAAGCAGCGAATGTTGGTGTTGCTTGCATCTACATTCAGGTTGGGTTCTTTATTCGGTTGTGCATAGGTCTTAGTAGCCACACCGTTGGTCATCTTGACGGTGAAAGCATTTTCGCTGGTGCGGTCTACGGTGAGCGTCACTTTGCCACCCAACTTTTGTACGTTCTCGTCTTTGTTATCAACGGGATCAAGAAGCAAGGTGCCCGATATGTACTGGAAGTCAATATGATCGCCCCACTGAGAGTTATAAGTTTCAGGGTTACCTGTAACATCAAAGCGGATAGCTCCATATTCGGTATATCCCTCACCGCCACGTTCCACATCATTGGTGATGATAAGGGCAAAGTTCTTATAATATGTGTTATCGGCAGGGTTGATGTTAAGATTGAACACCGCGTTCCATTTCTCGCCGTCAGGTATCACATAATACTTGGAAAAGGCAGCCCAGAAACCGGAGGTGAAATCCGTATTCCCGATGGTGTACACATCTTCCTGCATACCTTCGAGTACTTCATCTTCCGGTTCTTTCTTGGAGTCTTCTATTTCCTGTATTTTATCGGAAATCCATTCGGGAGCATTTACGTCATAGAGTTCGCCTCCTTCGCAGCTTGCCAAGGCCAGCATCCACAAGGCTGCTGCACAGCAGAAGAATGTTATTTTATAGAAATGTTTCATTTTCTTTATTTTTTAATAGGTAATGGTTTGAAACGTTCCCCGCCCTGCTCCGGTTGAGGCCGTAGGGCTGAGGGGAGTGTGTTTCTAAGTTTATTTACTTGCTTAACTCTACGACCGGACGTACTTTCCATCCGTTTTCCCGGAAGTAAGTGGAATTATCTGTACTGTGATTGGCAGAGTTTCCTGTCAGGTTCGGGTTGTTGTTCATCAACTGTTGTACGATAGGCAGGAACTCATGTCCCGGTCTGTAAGTATCGAAAGTACTCTTCAGTTCGGAGTCGCTTGCTATATCGCTGTACTTCACAGGATCCTTTACTCCATTTATGGAGCGGCGCACTGTGCCATGTTCTTTTAGTTGTTGCAGGCGTCCGCTGTCATAGAAGAATCCCCAGCGGATGAGGTCGAAGCCTCGTCCGAATTCGCATCCGAATTCCTTAGGACGTTCCACATTGGCTATCTGTTCAAAGAGTTTGTCGGCAGAATTAAAGTCTTCAAGTTCCAGATCTGCCAGATTAGCGCGGTTACGCACTTCATTGATCCAATCGATAGCCTGCTGTGTGGGACCGTTGACTTCGTTCTCGCACTCGGCAGCGCGTAGCAGTACATCGGAATAGCGCATCAGCCGCAGGTTGATACCATCGTGCAAGCCCGTAACCACAGTGCTATACAATCCGGTACGGAGATTCGTGAATTTGGCAATCGGCAGACCTCCGAAAGTATTGTTGGTTACGATATTATCAGTGGATTTAAGTGTATTTGTATAAGCCACATTGCCATACTCGAAGTTCTCCCAATCGGTTTCATAGGTACCAATGGTCCAATAGAGTCTGGGGTCGAGTTTTCCACCGGTGGTACGCTCTTCTTTAAAAAGCTGGTAGAGCCAGGGCGAAGCCGAGATGTCGGCCCATCCGCCGTAGACACCCGGAGCGAAGTTGCTCTCGACGGCCGAGCCTTGTGTGGCATTGGGGCTTGTGTTTACCGGTGTCCATTCGTCGTCGGTGCCTTGTGCTCCATAGTCGAGGAACTGTACTTCGAAGAGGCTCTCTGCGTTGTTCTCGTATGCCGAACCTTCGCGGAAGTTATCTCCGTAGTTGTCCATCAGTTTATAAGTGCCATACTTTTTGCCGATGATGTCTTTCAATACCGGAAGTGCTTCGCTGTATTTTTGACGCATCATGAGGGCGCGGGCATAATAGCCGGCCGCAGCACCGCAGGTGGCACGTCCGCCGCTCCATTCACTGCCTTCATCGCGGGAGGGAAGCAATCCCATTGCTTCCTGAAAGTCTTTCTCCACTTGGTCGAGCACTGCATCGTAGGTGCTGTTGGCGCCATAAAGTCCGTTCAACGAAGAGTAGGTGGCATAATCCGTAATGAGAGGCGGATTCTGATAATAGCCCACTAAGTTGTAGTAGGATAGAGCGCGAAGGAAAAGCGCCTGTCCTTTGATGCGTTTCATTTTTTCGGTAAGCTGGCTGTTATCTTCACCGCAACGTGAAATGGTGAAGTTGCACACATTGATGGTATAGTACCACTCACGCCAGGGCCACCATGTGATGTCCGAAGTGACTTCAGCATTAAGATCATCAAAAGGCAGATACCACACTTGTGAAGAGTTCCAGGCTTCATCGCCACGACACACATCGATGGTGTAGCCTACACGAGCATAAGAACCTTCCATGCGGATGTGGTTGTAGGCGGCAATCACACATTCCTCCAAGTCGTCAGCATTAAAGCCGAATGTACTTGAGGTTTGCTGGTTGGGATTCAACAGTTCCAATCTGTCGTTGCAAGAAGTCAGCACGCCAAATCCCAAAATGAGAGCAAGTGAATATTTATTTAGTTTCATAAGATATGTTTTTAATTTAGGTACTAGAAAGTAACGATTAGAATGTAAAATGAACGCCACACATGAAAGTACGTGCAGTAGGATAAGAACAGAAATTGTATCCCGGAGTGAAAGTTCCTCCTGCGTAATCCACATTGTAACCATGATAGCCGGTGAATGTGTGGAGATTCTGTGCCGATACGTAGAAACGTACATCGGATACATATTTACCGAACCACTTATCCGGGAAGTTGTAGCCCAATTCTACATTGGCTATTTTCCAGTAGGCTGCATTCTGAATCTTGCGTGAACTGAAGAGGTCGTTCCAACCCAAGCTGGCACTGTTGGTGACATAGGTGCGTGGCACGTTGGAAAGGTAAGTGCTGCCGTCTTCGCTAAAGCGGTTGGCTTCGAGCATACCCACTTCTTTGTTTCCCCAGCCATAGCAAGAGTTGAGTGAGTTGTAGATGTCGTCGCTAACGTGATAGTTCAGTGCGCCGAACGTTGCGATGCTCAGGTCAAAGCGTTTGTATTCAAAACGGGCATTAAGGCCGAAATTGATTTTTGGCATGCCGCTGCCCAATACCACTTGATCTTCGGAGTCTACTTTACCGTCATTGTTTACATCTTTATAGAGGCAGTCACCAATTTGGGCGCCTTCTTGTGTGGCGTGGTTGTCAAGATCTTCTTGTGTGCGGGCGATACCTTCATAAACCCAACCGTAAAACTGACCGATTTCTTGGCCTACTTTAGTGATGTAAGAACCTGAGATATAAGAATCGGTACCGAAACCTAATGAGGTTACGCGGTTGCGTAATGTGTTAAGGTTGGCCGATACTTCATATTTGAAGTCATGGTCGCGGTTGCGATAGGTAGCGGAGAACTCAAAACCGGAGTTGTTCATCGAAGCGGCATTCATCGTTACGGTGGTGTTGGACACTCCGGCTTGTTCCGGAACAGGAACAGCATACAGCAGGTCTTCACTGGTATTCTTGTACCACTCAGCTGTAAACTCCAAACGATTGCGGAACAAAGCAAGATCGATACCCACATTGTAGGTCTTCTTTTTCTCCCATGCAAGGTTATTGTCCACGAAAGTGGAAACGGCAGAACCGGTCACTACGTTACCGTTGAAATTGTAAGTCATATTATTGCGTGACATGACGGCCTGATACATGTATTCACCGATGTTCTCATTACCAAGCTCGCCATAGCTTGCACGAACTTTGAACATGTTCACGACGTCCGGATTGAAAGGGAAGAAGTTTTCTTTGTCAAAGCGCCAGCCCACAGAGACGGAAGGGAAAGTTCCCCAACGGATACTTCTGGTCAGGCGTGAGCTGCCATCCCGGCGTACTGTTGCCGATAATAAATATCTGTCATCGTAGTTGTAATTGATACGACCGATGTAGGACAAGATAGCATGCTTGTATTCGTAACTTTCGGAATACGTGTTGGCGGCATTCTGAAGTTGTAGGAAATAAGGTTCGGTGAAGTTGATTCCCCATCCGGTCAGCAGGTCGGTGTTTTCTTCCTCGTAAGACTGGCCTGCCACTACGTTGATGTGGTGTTTGCCTATCGTACCATCGTAAGTAAGCACATTCTCTATCAAGGCGTCCGAATAAATACGGGAACCCTTGGTCAACCGTTCATTACTCTTGGATAGATAGACGCGGTTACTCTGCACCCATGCCGGAATCCAAGTGAAGTCCTTGCAGAAGGTTTTGCTGTAAGAGAGGTTTATTTTATAGTTGAGTTTGTGGTTTTTGCTGTTGAAGCCGAACATATTGAAGATGTCTACGTCTGCCGAGCCTGTTCCCACGAAACGGTCCACACGTGTGTTGCGTTGCAGCAGGTTGTTTACCAGTAATGGATTGGAAGCGGAGATATCACCATGTATGGTATCGTAGTATACGCCATAGCCGTAAGCGTCATAATTGAAGTTGTTGGCAATTCCCACCAAATTGTCGAGCACCCATGTTGAAGAATCGTATGCTTTGATGGTGGGCTGCATCAGTAAGGTTCCGCGCAGAATGTTGGTTACGTCGCCATACAGGCCTTGAACGTATTCGGAAGCATTGGACAGGCCCATGTTGTCTTGGTCGGAGTGGGAGTAAACAAGGCTGGTCTGGAACTTTATGAACTTGGTGTCCATACTGTTGTTGACACGTGCGGTGTAACGTTCGTAGTTAGGACCGGCACCTTCGAGTGTTCCTTTTTGGTTGAAATAGTCTAATGCTATATTATAGGTGTTGTGAGCACCACCTCCGGAAAGGTTTACATTATGGTTTTGACGGATACCCGTTTTGAATACTTCGTCGAACCAGTTGGTATTGGTGTCATCTTGGAAATGGTATTTCCCGGTTTCGCTGTTGAGCTTGTATCCCGATGGTAGCGGAGTGTTGGAGTTTGCACAAGCCTGACCGATGTATTGGCTGTATTGGTCGGCATCCATTACATCATAGACTCCCTTAGGAATATAATCCATACCGAAATATCCATTGTAGTCCACTTTCAGCGGTTGGTCTTTTTGTCCGCGTTTGGTGGTGATGATAATCACACCGTTGGCAGCACGTGAACCGTAGATGGCGGCAGCCGAAGCATCCTTCAATACCTGGATGGTTTCAATATCGTTGGAAGAGAAATCGCGGATGGAAGTTCCCATGGGAACGCCGTCGATGACATAGAGGGGAGAAGTACTGCCGAAAGATCCTACACCGCGAATACGTACGGTAGGATCGGCACCCGGCTGTCCGTCGGAGGTGACTTGCACGCCGGAAACCTTGCCTTCAAGCATGGTGGAGATGTTGGAGTTTGATGTCTGTTTCAAAGCTTCCGCATCTACTACGGCAACAGAACCGGTTAAGTCGGATTTCTTTTGTGTACCATAACCTACAACAACCACTTGTTCCAGCATCTGGTCATCAGCCTGTAATTGTATGGTATCAATAATGGCGCGGTTGCGAACTGCTACTTCGCGTTCCTTGAAACCCACATAGCTTATCAAAAGGATAGCGTTTCCGGGAACTTCCAACTGGAAGTTTCCATCCAGGTCGGTAATGGTTCCGCCTTGTCCGCCTTTAACTCTGACGGTAGCTCCTGGCATAGGTTCACCTTGTTCGTCGACAATTTGGCCACGAACCTTGATAGTCGGAGATTGTGTCACAGTAGCCATGGCAGGTGTAGGATACACCGTCATACCGCTAAAGGCACACAGACCAAGCATTACGGAAAGAAATAAATGTTTCCTCATTTTTAAAAGAATTAAGATTATTAAATTAATAGATTAGATCACCGTTAACTATATTATAATATTATATTGGTCAATATACGATCCTATATCGACCGTCGGGAGAGTCAGGTAACAGACTTCACAAAACTGGGGGAGGTTGAATTTAGCCAATGCCATCTACGATGGACAGCCGTTCTCTTGTCGTTCTTCATATTATCTGTCTCTTATACACATCTGACGCTGCCGACGAACTCTAGGGTGTAGA
>ENA-OYWP01000366-OYWP01000366.1-human-gut-metagenome-genome-assembly--contig:-NODE-366-length-13624-cov-7.028447_pt1 | contig 13624 bp, 11 predicted proteins | sample MGYA00244814_ERZ653404 | MGnify/ENA primary metagenome ERZ653404 (study PRJEB26926, sample SAMN06165044) | human gut metagenome | biome: ENVO:00009003; feature: ENVO:2100002; material: ENVO:00002003...
GAGATGAGCGCTAGTCTCGTGGGCTCGGAGATGTGTATAAGAGACAGCTTCTGTTTGAATATAATTAAAATAACTTACATCATCATCGGTATAAGAAGTTCTGTTGTTAAAACCTTTTTTTATATCAATATTTCTGTCAATAAAAATTCTTCTGCACCACATACATGCCCATGAATACGGCAATAAAATCGGCATTTTTTCCACAAACGGATATTTATTTGCCATATATGTTTTATTCGGAAAAAGCGATGAAATAAAATTAGCAAATCTTGATTTTTTTCTGCCTGTTTTAGTATTAACTCTTTGTCTTTCCATTTCGGACATAACCGCAACATCTACTCTGCCGAGAGTCATACTTAATAAAATATATTCTTCAACATCGTCAAAATCTTTAACTTCACTGCCTTTTGAAAACCATTTCAGTGAAATATCACGCAGTTTTTTCTCAAACAAGGTTATTCCTAATTTTTCAAACTGTTCACTCAAATATTTTTGATTAAGTTGATCCGAATATTTTTTATAAAATACATATTCGTCGGCAATCATTCTGATGCCGATTCCGCCTTCGGAAAAATGTTTTGCACTGTGAAGCAACATATAAATATAATAATCCTCAAGCGTCATTTCTTTTGAATAAGAATACCCGTCACGCACCTTAGCTTTTTCAAGTTGATTTTCCAATAAAGAATAATTTTTATCATTCTTTTTTAAAAGCGAACGGTGCATTTCAATATACATAAACGGCGCTTTTACAAAATGATATTGTTGATCGTCATTTTGTAAAAATTTATACCCGTTTTGTTTAAATATATTTTTTATACTGTCAATATCGTTTATATCAAACAAAATATCATAATCTGAAATTGAGCGTTCAAATGAGTTGGGATAGTCTTCCTTAAGAAAATAGCCTTTCATAGGGAGATTATATATTTTCCCTTCATCAAAACATTTAAGCAAACTTTCAATTTCATATTTCATCATCGTATCAATATAAATCCAATGATTAAGATTATTTTTTACATAAGATAACAATTTATCTGAAACCGAATATTTTTTTGACAGCATTAAAACAGCCTCATCAAAAATTGCGTCCATTCGGGTATCATTAGAAATCTGCCGTATGTGGTCAAGATTACAATTTTCATACGGCAGCTGCGGTTCTGTTCCGTTTAAAACACTTGATACAAGCGTCAAATAATATGCATATTCTTTTTTTTGAGCGTCATTAAGATGTTTTTTCATTATACAAAAACTACCTTTTCTTTTTTATATTTATCGACTTATTCATTCTGTGCGCTGAATAAAGCATACGCATTGGCGCTTTGATATACTCCCACGCTGACTTATAAAATCTGTATGAAAGCGAATTATCGGTATAGTGTTTTCCTTTTCGATAAAATGCGGTAACCACACCTATAATATTTTCGTCAGTAATTCCCCGTTCTTTATAAAACTGATTATCACCGCAAAAAACATATTTGCCGTCCTTATCAAAACCGATAACTCTGTGCAAAACAAAATCGCCGTTACTTCTTCGGTATAAAGCAACATCAAGATATTTTAACCTGCCCTCCGGCTTTTTCAGGACAACCACATCTTCGCCGTTTCTTAGCATAGGATACATACTTGTTCCGTGCGGAGTAAATGTAACCGTGCCTCCGCTGTTAAGTTTTTCTTTAATAATTTGTATTACATCTTCAAGCTGAATTTCTTTATTATTCAAAGACATTTGCATCCTTTAACTTATTAATAAATATATCTATATCCGCACTTGCTTTTTCTTTTGTTACATCATACTCACTAATCATTTTAGCAATAAGTTCGTCTTTCTCAATTCCTTTTTGCAACTGTTCAAATAAGAAAGCACCCGTTTCATTAAGATTTATAACACCGTTAAAATCAAGTGTAAGACTGTTTACCGGTACCACTACATATGAATCGGCTACTTTTCTTAAAACAAAATCATCTTTAATTTTCATACTCATTTCTCCTCATATATGAATATAAAATTTTTTAATGTGTTGATAATAATATTGTAATACATAAAGCATAAAAAAGCAAGTAATGAGGGAGTTTCGAGCATACAAAAAGCTCCGCAGAAAACTCTGCGGAGCTAAGTGATTAAGTATTAATTATCTGTTAAGATAAATTAGTTCTCTCTTCTTCTAACGAGGAAGAATACACCTGCAGCTGCAACCATTACGCCGGCAAATACGAAGAAGATTGTTGTCTCCTGACCTGACTGTACTGAGTTAGAGCCTGATGATGAACCATTAGATGAAGAGTCGTTTGATGATGAACCGCCGTTTGAAGAACCGCTTGTATCAGCAGCATCGTTATTAGCCTCTGCATTCTTAATCTCATCTGGGTTAACCTTTTCGCCACCCTTTGTTGGGTCTGTGCATTTACCAAGGATACCCTCAATTGTTGCCTTCTTCTTGTTAGCAACATCCTGAGTCATTGTTTCTTCCTTAACAAAACCCTCAAGTTTGAAATTTACATTAGACATTACAGCGAGTGGGCTGATCTTGAGTTGGTTGATAAGATCCTGTGTCTTATCTGTCTTACTTGTATCAGCAGTACCGTCGTCAGAAACATAATCGAGAAGGTAGTCAGCTAAAAGTGTTACATCTGTTGTACCGTCTGCAAGAGCTGTACCAACTACTTTTGATGTTGAAGTAATAACCTTCTGCGGACCACATTCCGGATGGTTCTTCCATGCAGCCTCAGTATCTGTCTTGCTGCTGTCCTTAGGGTTCTCGATCTTGTTACCTGTTACATACACAGTATCGCCAATGCAGTTACCGTTCATGATTGTGTTGTAAATCTGAACTTGTGTATCTGCACTGAAGATTACGCAATATAAGTTCTTGCTGCCGGCATTCTGAATTTCTTCAGCGTTGCCTGTCTTTGTTATATCATAAGAATAAAGATCGTCGCTTTCCTTTTTGCACACTTCTTTCTTTGTCTGCCAGCTTGGCCATTTACCTGTACCGTCAGCTCTCCAGACGTGGCAATAGATCTTGCTAAAGTTTTTCCAACCTGCACTCTTTACATCAAAGTAAATCTTTGTGCCGGCACCTACCTGTGACTCGTCACCTGCTGCTACTGCTGAAGAATCATCAGCTGCTACTGCAGACTCGTCATTTGCTGCTACTGCGTCCTCTGCTTCAGCTGCACTTGCTGCAAATGCGCCTGCTGAAAGTACTAATGTTGAAGCAAGAGCAAGACTCATTACTTTTTTGAACATTTTAAATCTCCTCCATTGTTCATTAACTTTTAGGAATACACTATTCCATTGGAATTATTATACATCAAACATTACAAAACTTCAATACTTTAATTTCTTTTTATCGTTGTTTTAATATACAATCTTGCTAGACTGTTTTTAGTAGTTCTAAACAATAATAGCAATAAATTGCAAACTTTCAGACAACAAAAATCAAATTATGTGGATTTCGCAACATTTATGCCTTAATCATACCATATACAGTTTCTTTAACGATAGCAAGTGCTTCATCAATCTTTTCAGGATTTTTTGCACCTGCCATAGCCATATCCGGCTTACCGCCGCCGTTGCCGCCCGCTGCCTGAGCAACAGCCTTAACGAGTTTGCCTGCATTTACGCCGAGTGCCTTAGCCTCTTTACCGCAAGATGCGGCAAATGTAACCTTGCCGTCATTTTCGCAAGCAAGTACAACGATTGAGAGAGGAGCAACATCTTTTGTTCTCTCGCACATTGCACGAAGTGCGTCAGCGTTTGCATTGTCAATTTTTTTAGCAATAATTCTTACGCCGTTTTCAATTTCAGAATTAATAAAGAGGTTGTCAACCTGCATAGCAGCAAGCTTTGTGTTAAGCTCTGCAATTTCTTTCTGCTGATCATGAAGTAAGGTTGCAATCTTCTGTGCGCCCTCTGTGAGTGCTTTTGTATTTGAAATCTTAAGTGTTTCGCAAACGTTGAGTACAGTTTCACGGACATCGTTCATATACTTAAGAACTCCGATACCTGTAATAGCCTCAATTCTTCTTACACCTGATGCAACAGAACCCTCCTGACGGATTCTGAACAAGCCGAGGCTTGATGTATTTGTAGCATGTGTACCGCCGCAGAACTCAACTGAGAACTTACCGATGCTTACAACTCGTACAACATCGCCGTACTTCTCACCAAACAATGCCATAGCGCCGAGTTTCTTTGCCTCTTCGATTGGCATTTCCTTTGTAACAACAGGGATAGATGCAAGAATCTTCTTGTTTACAAGGTCTTCGACTTTCTTAAGTTCTTCATCTGTGAGAGCCTCAAAGTGAGTAAAGTCAAAACGAACCGAATGGTCTGTTACAAGCTGACCTGCCTGATGAACATGATTGCCGAGAACTTCACGAAGTGCGGCCTGTAAAAGGTGAGCCGCTGTGTGGTTACGCATAATATTTGCTCTTCTGTCAAAGTCAACGATTGCACGAAGTTCTGTGCCGACCTCAAGTGTACCGCTCTTAATTGTACAAGAATGGAGATAAACACCCGAAGCATCCTTAGTTGTATCGTCAACATCAACCTCAAGTGTGCCTGCCTCCATTACACCTGTGTCGCCTACCTGTCCGCCACTCTCTGCATAAAACGGAGTTTTGTCGAGAACAACAAGAGCTGTTTCGTTTTCGCCGACGCTGTCAACTCTGATACCGTCTTTAATGATGGCAAGAACCTTGCTGCCTGTATTAAGGTCAGTATAACCGCAGAACTCTGTTTTAGCAATATCAGAAAGGTCTGTTGAATCCGAAATCCAAGCGTCTGTGTCTTCTTTCTTTCTTGCGTCTCTTGAACGCTGTTTCTGCTCTTTCAAAAGCTCGTGGAAACGGTCAACATCAACATCAATACCCTGCTCGGAGAGAATTTCTCTTGTAAGGTCGATTGGGAAACCGTAAGTATCGTTGAGCTTAAATGCGTCCTCACCGCTGAGAACCTTAATATCCTGGTTGTCAACAATGCCCTGTAAAAGCTTAAAGCCCTGGTCAATTGTCTTTTGGAAGCTTTCTTCCTCGACTCTGATAATCTTTGTAATAAAGTCCTGCTTTTCTCTTAATTCAGGATATGCCGATTCATTTTCTTTTATTACAGTTTCGCATACCTTATACAAGAATGCGTCTTTGTATCCTAAGAGTCTGCCGTGACGGGCTGCTCTTCTGAGCAAACGGCGGAGAACATAACCCTTACCCTCATTTGACGGAAGAACACCGTCGCCAATCATAAATGTTGTGCTGCGGATATGGTCGGTGATAACTCGGAGTGAAATATCCTTTTTATCGTCTTCACCGTAATTTACACCTGTAATTTCAGAAATCTTCTTCATAATATTCTGAACAGTATCAACCAAGAAAAGGTTATCAACACCCTGCATTACGCAAGCAAGTCTTTCAAGGCCCATACCTGTATCAATGTTAGGATGAGCAAGCGGAGTGTAGTTGCCGTTGCCGTCGTTTTCAAACTGTGAGAATACTATGTTCCATACCTCAACGAAACGGTCACACTCGCAGCCGACATGACAGTCAGGCTTACCGCAGCCCTTTTCATCACCACGGTCAAAGTAAATCTCCGAACAAGGACCGCAAGGACCTGAACCGTGCTCCCAGAAGTTGTCTTCTTTGCCGAGTCTTACCATATGAGATGGCTCAACACCGATTTCTTCGGTCCAAATCTTGTAAGCCTCATCATCGTTTTCATAAATAGATACATAGAGCTTATCAACAGGCATTTCGAGAACTTTTGTAAAGAACTCCCATGCCCAAGCTGTAGCCTCGTGCTTGAAATAGTCACCGAAAGAGAAGTTACCGAGCATTTCAAAGTATGTGCCGTGACGGGCAGTAATGCCTACCCTCTCAATATCGGGAGTACGGATACACTTCTGACAGGTTGTTACACGCTTTCTCGGCGGTGTAACCTCACCTGTAAAATACTTTTTCATAGGAGCCATACCGCTGTTAATAAGCAGAAGGCTGTTGTCGTCCTTCGGAACAAGTGAAAAGCTCGGAAGTCTTAAATGACCCTTACTCTCAAAAAATGAAAGAAACTTTTCACGAAGTTCGTTAAGTCCTGTCCATTCCATTAAAAATCTCTCCTTAAAAAATTTGCAAAATAAAATCCTGCCCCATAAAAATGGGACAGGAGAATAATTCCTGCGGTACCACCCAAATTGGTGCTTAAACACCCTCTTTGAGTAATCTTACGATTACAATCCTTAACGCAGATATACGCTGTGCTTAGTCACACAGAGCTCAGGGGCAGCGTGCTGTAAACATTCATAAAGTCTTGCACCGACCGACTTCTCTCTGAAAGAATGAGATACAGCTAATCCCGTCAACGCCAATTACATATACTTTTTTATTCAGTAGCATTATAAAACTAATTATTCACAATGTCAAGTGAATATCGGAAATTTTCTGATATTTTTCTTTTTTCGTACCGCAACAATCGCATTAATTTTGTTGCATATTGCGACACAAAATGATATAATACATTTATATATGTTTTTATATCGCTTTGGATAATACATTTATATATGTTTTTATATCGCTTTGGAGGAGATTATTTTGAGTGCAAAAGTCACTTTACTTACTTATACGCCAAATCCCGAAATGACGGTTGCAATGGCAGCAAAACTTTGCTACTCACCGTCCGAAATATCAAATATAAGAGATGGTCTTACTGAGGAAAAGGCCGCTGATTTTATAGATATGCTTGCAAACATCGGGCACGGCAGTCCGTTTGAACACGCTTCTTTTACCTTTGGCATTGAGGGCATTTCAAGAGCCTGCTCACATCAGCTTGTAAGACACAGAATCGCATCTTACAGTCAGCAGTCGCAGCGTTATGTTGACGGCACAAAGTTTGATTTTGTAACACCGCCTGAAATTGCAAAAAACGAAAAGGCGCTTGCCGCTTATAACAAAGTAATAGAAATGCAGTCAAAGGCTTACAGCGAAGTTCGTGACGCACTTGTTGCAGGATATATCAGAGAGGCAACAGGAAACTGCGACGATACCGATGAAGAAGTCATAGAAAACTACAGAAACGAAAACAAAGCAAAATTCAATGCTTTTGTAAAAAAAGCAAATGAAGACGCAAGATTTATTCTTCCTAACGCATCAACCACAAAAATTGTCTGCACTTTTAATGCAAGAAGTCTTGAAAATTTCTTTGCACACCGCTGCTGTAACCGTGCACAGTGGGAAATCAGAGATGTTGCCGAGCAAATGCTTAAACAATGTCTTGAAGTTGCTCCGCATTTATTCAAAAACTGCGGCCCTGCGTGTTTGTTCGGCGCTTGTCCCGAGGGCAAAATGAGCTGCGGCAAAATGAAAGAAGTACGCAAAAAATACGGCAGGGAGTAATATTTTAATTATATTTTAGAATAATAGAAATGGATAGGAACAAAAATGAGTGCAAAATTCATTGTAATAGAGGGTCTTGACGGAAGTGGAAAGGCTACCCAAACAAAAATCCTCTTTGATAAAATTTCAGCAATGGGAAAAAGCATTAAAAGACTTGAATTTCCCGATTACGCAAACGAAAGCTCGGCACTTGTAAAAATGTATCTCGGCGGAGAATTCGGCAGTAATCCGAATGATGTAAACGCTTATGCCGCTTCGTCCTTTTATGCGGTAGACAGAGTGGCAAGTTTTCTTAAATTTTGGAAAAAAGATTACGAAAACAGTGATGTGATTTTAAGCGACAGATACGCTACATCCAATATAATTTATCAGATGTCTAAACTTGACAAATCGGAGTGGGACAACTTTATTGAATGGCAGGAGGATTTTGAATACAATAAACTTTCTGTTCCCAAGCCCGATAAAGTTATTTATCTTGATGTTAAACCCGAAGTATCGCAAAAACTTATGAGCAAGCGTTACGAGGGTGACGAAGGCAAAAAAGATTTACACGAAAAGAATTTTGCGTTTTTGCTTGAATGCAGAAAATCTGCTTTATATGCCGCTGAAAAATGCGGTTGGACAATTATTGACTGTTGTGAAAACGGTGAAATCAAGCCTATAGAATCAATAGCAGAGGAAATAGAAAAGGCGGCTGAAATTAATACTTTATGCTAAACTTTAAGCTGATAGAAAAATCCGATATAAATAAATTTCAGAAATACTACGACAATCCGGAGGGAATTTCACTTACTACCAATATTTTGAGCGCATACCTCTGGAGAAATGAATATAATATAAAATTTGCTTTGTACAACAACTGTTTAATAAAAGCATATTTTAATGACGATGACAGCGTGTGGGGATATTGCCTGCCACACGGCGAAGATATAAAACCCGCTGTCGAAGAAATCATAAATGACGCTCACGAGCGTGGGCAAAAACCTTTTATCGTAATGCTGACAGACGCACAGAGGGTTAAACTCGAAACCCTTTTCCCGTCAGAATTCAACTATGAATTTTCACCCGAAAATCAGGAATATGTCTATTTGTCAGAAGATTTAATAAATCTTTCGGGCAGAAAATTTCACGCAAAGCGCAACCATATTTCAAAGTTTAAGAACGGCTATCCCGATTACAAATTTGAAGAAATAACAAATTCAAATAAAGATGACGCTTATAAAGTAATGCTTGATTGGTGTGCCGAAAATGAAATTGATATTGAGCACTACGAAGAAAAAAATGCAATCAGAGAGGCTCTTGACAATATGGAAGAATTTAAAATGCACGGCGGAATTGTTTATGTAAAAGACAAAGCTGTTGCCATGACTCTCGGATGCGAAATCTCCCCCATTGCATTTGATATATGTTTTGAAAAAGCTTTGCGTGAATACGACGGCATTTATGCTGTTATCAATAATGAATTTGCCAAGACGCTTTCATCATATAAATATATAAATCGTGAAGAAGATATGGGTATAGAGGGACTTAAAAAGTCCAAACTCTCATATAATCCCATAATTCTGATCGCAAGGTATAACGCAACATTAAAAAATGATGGAAATTAATTTTTGTAAACCCGACAGTTCCGATATTAAATCACTTAAAAAGCTTTGGCTTTCATCTTTTGATGAAGAACCGAAAGCTGTTGATTTATTTTTTGACAAATGTTTTAATGCAAAACAAACTTATATTGCAAAGTACGGCGAAAAAATCATTTCCGCACTTTATCTTATAAGTGCAAGTTTTAACGGTCAAAAAGCTCATTATCTTTGCGGTGCGTCAACCCATAAAGATTTTCGCAAGCAAGGCATTATGAGCAAATTAATTAAATACGCTCTTGAAGATTCGGCAAAAAGCGGAGATAAGTATTCCTTTCTTTTCCCTGCAAACGATAATCTTTATAACTATTATCAAAATTTCGGTTATCGTGAAAACTGCATTGCTTATATTTCCGATTTTTCAAGAAATGATTTACTTTCTTTGCAGGAATTAAATTTCAGCGAAAATAATATTCTCAAGCAGGGTAATGACTTTAAGAATTTTGCTGTCGAATATTATTCAACATATAATATAAAAAATGTTAAAAGCAAAAATTATTTTGCATTGTTTGAAGAAAATGAAAATACGGCAGAAGTATTTTACTTTGAATTTGAAAAAAACAATTTAAAAAATATGATAAATGATATTCTGCAAAATACCGATGCCGAATATTTCAGATTTACACATAACAAAATATTTGAAAACGCACAAAAAATCCGATACGGAATGGTAAAATCGCTTGACAGCAAAATCACCGTGCCAAAGGATATTTATATAGGAATAACATTAAATTAAGTATAGAAAGGGTATTGCTATGTTTTATTTATTTTTAGCAGACGGATTTGAAGAAACCGAGGCTCTTGCACCGCTTGATATGATGCGCAGAGCAAAAATTGAAGTTAAAACAGTAGGAGTTACAGGCGAATTTGTAACAGGCTCACACGGTGTTACCGTTAAAGCCGATTTAAAACCCGAAGAAATATCATTTAATAACATTGACGGCGTGGTTCTTCCGGGCGGTATGCCGGGAACCGTTAATCTCGGTAAATCGGAAACTGTGACTAAAGCGGCTGTTTACTGTGCAGAAAACGGCAAAATTACCGCTGCCATCTGCGCCGCTCCGTCTGTTTTGGGTAACCGCGGAATACTTAAAGGTAAAAAAGCAACCTGTTTCCCAGGATTTGAAAAAGAACTTGAGGGAGCAACATACACCGCTGCTCCTGTTGAAATTGACGGCAATGTAATTACAGGCAAAGGCGCAGGCTGTGCGATTCTCTTCGGCAAAGCTATTGTAGAAAAAGCAGTGTCTGCCGAAGCTGCAAACAAAGTCTGCGGTGATATGCAATGCCCATAATAAATATAAAAGAGCAAAAAAATTCACTAAGAGCAAAGCATAAAAAAATCAGAACAGCCTGTCCAAAAGAAATCAGAGCCGCTCTTGACAAAACATTGTTTGAAAAATTTGTTGATTTGAAAGAATATAAAGAGTGCAGTATTCTGTTTGCGTTTGTATCTATGCCGATAGAAATTAACACCTACCCTATTCTTGAAAAGGCGATTGCAGACGAAAAAATACTTGCTCTGCCAAAATGCAGACAAAGCGAGCCTGTTATGGACTTTTATAAAGTAACATCACTAAGTCAGCTTATAGAGGGCAAATATTCCATTATGGAGCCTGATACAGAAGTCTGCGGCAAAATTACCGATTATTCAAACGGTCTTTGTCTTGTACCCGGATTAAGTTTTGACTTATACGGCTATCGGCTCGGTTTCGGAAAAGGCTATTATGACAGATTTTTAGAACAGTTTGGCGGTACAACGGCAGGTCTTTGCTACTCAAGATGCATTGAGCAAAAACTACCGCACGGAATATATGACAAGGCTGTTAACATAATAATAACTGAAAAATTCACAAACGATACACGAAATGTGTTTGAAAAAGGAATGGTGTAAGTGAACGAAGAAAATAATATTCAGAACCTTGAAGAAAAGCGTCGCCAAAAAGCAAAAAGCTTTACTTTAAATATTCAGGACGATATCTATGACGAATCCGCAAAAGCAGAAAACAACGAACCCGAAGAACTTAACTCTTACAGCGGCGAAGATGTTAAGGAACAGATGGCAAAAAATTCTAAGCAGGCTTTAAAAAAGAAAAAGAAAATAGACAAAAAACTTTCAAAAGCCAAAAATAAGCGTAACCGCAGAGTTTTCAGAGTTATCTGGTTGGTTTCCGTTATAATTGTCGGTGCTATGGCAGGTATGTTCTTTGTGGCAGGCATTGACGATATGCTCGCTATCAACCGTACCGAAGAAAAAAATGTAAGAATAGAAATCCCTGCAAATCCGAATCTTGACACAGTTGCAACCGTTCTTGAAAAGAATAATATCATTGATGATAAAAACTATTTCAAACTGTTTGCAAAATTTACAAAAGCGGATGACGATTTTACACAGGGTACATATGACATCAAAACAAATTTGGACTACGAGGCAATTATCAACTTCTTGCTTAGCAGTGTAAACCGTACAGATACAGTTGAAGTAACAATTCCGGAAGGCAGAAATGTCCTTGAGATTGCTAAGTTACTTAAAGAAAAAGGTGCTCTCGCCGATGAAGACAAGTTCCTTGAGCTTTGTAATTCAAACCATTTTGACGATGAATATTCATTCTTAAAGGATATTACAAATGCAGATGACCGTTACTACAAACTTGAGGGTTACCTGTATCCTGATACTTATACATTCTATGAAAACGAAGATGCAGAGAATGTTATTTATCGTTTCCTTAATAACTACGAATCAAAACTTACCGAAAAACAGGATGTTCCGGGTTATGATAAGGTAACAACCATTGAAGATATGCTTAAGAAGAACAGAAGCGACTATACTCTTGACCAGGTTATGATAGTTGCGTCAATCATTCAGTCAGAGGCTGCCGATACAGACGATATGTATTACATTTCTTCTATTATCTACAACCGTCTTAATGCCGATGAAGATATGGGTGTTAAGTATCTCGGTCTTGACTCTACTAAATTCTACCCGTACAGAACACAAGCTGATATTCCTGAAGACGCAAGAGATACTTTTGAAAGTTCATATGACACATATTCTAAAGAAGGCTTACCGGCAGGTGAAATCTGTAACCCGGGTATGAATGCAATTATCGCTGCGCTCAATCCTAAGGATACAAATTACTACTTCTTCTGTCACGATAAAGACGGTAACGCTTATTATGCTTCAACAATTTATGAGCATAACGAAAATCTTGCAAATATTGAATAATTAGGAGATTATAATATGATTACAAGACCGGAAGTGCTTGCACCTGCAGGCGATATGGAATGTCTTAACTCTGCGCTTTCATTTGGCGCAGACGCAGTATTCCTCGCAGGCAAAATGTTTGGTATGCGCTCTGCATCAAAGAATTTTGACAATACACAGTTAAAACAGGCTTGCGAACTTGCCCACGCAAAGGGTGCAAAATTATATGTAACCTGCAACACTTTACCACGAAATAATGAACTTGACTTTTTACCCGACTATTTAAGCTATGCTCAAGAATGTGGCGTTGACGCATTTATTATTGCGGATTTAGGTGTTTTTGAAGCCGCTAAAAAATACGCTCCAAAGGTTGCAAGACATATTTCAACACAGGCAGGCGTAACAAACTATGCAACCGCAAATGTACTTTATAATATGGGTGCATCAAGAGTTGTGCTTGCAAGAGAGATTCCGCTTGATGAAATCGCACAGATGCGAGCAAAAATTCCGAAAGACCTTGAAATCGAGTGCTTTGTACACGGCGCAATGTGTGTGTCGTTCTCAGGCAGATGTCTTATTTCAAGTTATATGACAGGCAGAGATGCAAACCACGGCGACTGCGCACAGCCTTGCCGTTGGAAATATCACCTTTTTGAAGAAAACAGAGAGGGTCAGTACTTCCCTGTAGAGGAACATTCGGACGGCACATACCTTTACAATTCCAGAGATCTTTGTATGATTGAGCATATTCCCGAGCTTGTAAAAGCAGGAGTTTCCAGTCTTAAAATTGAGGGCAGAGCAAAATCAGCTTATTACACCGCTGTTACAACAAATGCCTATCGCCATGCTGTTGACGGATTTATGACTAACGGTGAAAATTATGTGCTTGAACCTTGGATTAAAGAGGAACTTGACAAGATAAGCCACCGTGAATACAATACAGGCTTTTACTTTGGCAAAGAACCGGGACAGGTTACGGGAAACGGCGGTTACATCAGACATTATGATGTGGTTGCTGTTTGTGAAAAGTCGATTGACGACACCACAACAGAAATTACACAGAGAAACAAATTTCTTGTGGGCGATACACTCGATGTACTGCCGCCCAGCGGTATTCCGTTTAATGTAAAGTGTGTTTCACTTACTGACGAATACGGAAATTCCGTTGATGCCGCACCGCATCCAATGCAAAAGCTCACAATGAAGAGTGATGTAAAAATTCCTGACGGTTCAGTTATAAGAAAAAAGAAAATTTGATATAAAAACTCCCCTGTTTTGCGGCAGGGGAGTTTTTGTTGGCTTTGCTAAGTTATTTGTTAAGAATTGTGATAAATTATGGTTTAGCGGAGTGTCGGTCGGGCGTTGAAATTTAGCTAACGCTAAATTATCCTCC
>ENA-OYWP01000384-OYWP01000384.1-human-gut-metagenome-genome-assembly--contig:-NODE-384-length-13258-cov-5.027797_pt1 | contig 13258 bp, 7 predicted proteins | sample MGYA00244814_ERZ653404 | MGnify/ENA primary metagenome ERZ653404 (study PRJEB26926, sample SAMN06165044) | human gut metagenome | biome: ENVO:00009003; feature: ENVO:2100002; material: ENVO:00002003...
ACACCCTAGAGTTCGTCGGCAGCGTCAGATGTGTATAAGAGACAGCTGTAAATGTGAGCATTCCTGATTTTGGATCAATAGTAGTTCCTTTAGTAACTTCTACGCCATTTGAGCCAGACTGTATCTGTTTTGAACAAATTTCCCATTTGGCTTCTCTGCCGTTAAGAGTTGTAATAGGAACCAAAGTGAAATTTGCTAATTCTTCCTTGGTGTTAAACTCAAACTGGTTCGCATAGTTTTCTTTTGGAGATAAATCCAAATTGTTACCATAGTAGAATGTGAATTTATTCGGATTTTCCTTTATTGTTAATGTGAAAGAACTTGAAACTTCTCCTTTGGGATTGGCAGCTTTTACTTTCACCGTATAATCCTCAGGAGTTAATGTGTTATTTTCAGCAATGGTAATAGTGCCGTTAACCTTGTCTATGCTTATTCTATTCTTTTCAATCTGTTCTTTGATGATGTCAGAATTATCTTCGGCAAAGTCAAATATCACTTCATCTCCTTTGAATTCATTGATTAAGGGTATGGTGTATCCTTTTCCTTCGTAGGTTTCAGGAACTTCGTATTTGAATGTTTCCGGATCAATCGGATTAATAAAGTCTACCACTGTAACGATATAGGCTTTGGGGAAGTCTGAAGTTCCATATTCATTGGTAACTGTAACGTCTACTTCATATACGTTCCCAATCTGGGTCAGAGTATTCTCTGCAATAGAGATTTTACCGGTTGCAGCATCTATTGTAAATCCGGAGATTTCGGGAGTAATGGATTTAATGGTATAGGTTCTGCCTTCTGAAGAGCCTTGTATGGTAGGCAACTGTGATTCGTGTGCTATATTTTTTTCTACTCTAACTTCATTCGGGGCATACTGTAATTTCAGTGGCTTGGAAATAACGTTGAAAGTTACTGCATCAGCATAAAGATGTTCACCGGCTTTTGTTTTTAGTTTCAGACTTATCACATACTTTTCTCCCGGAATTATATTATCTTTCTTTTCAGGATTGAACGTGATAATGCCGTCATCAGAAATCGTGAAGTACTTTAAATACTCCTTGCTTTCATCTTCTGCAATGGCATATCCGGTGATGCTTACATGCTTCTCTGTATCAGTCGTTACTTGTGCACTGGCTTCCCACCAGTTTTTATCTTCCATTTTCACAACCACTTCAGCGGGAGTAACAGTAACACCTTCGGGAACTGCTAACAACATATTTATCTGAATCGCATCTTTAAACTCAAAGTATTTGCCGTTAGAGTAGCACCCCACGCTGATAGCATAAAGTCCGGTAGCCAGATTTGCTGTGTTCTGAATGTTGATAGCACCGGTTTCGGCATCTATTACGAAACTTTCGGTGGTGCAGGCTTCGTCATTAAGTGTAACGCCTGTAATGGTGAAATCATAGGGAGCGCTTCCTTTATAAGTCGGTGCTTCCAATGTGTACGTCATAGAAGGGCCTATGTCCGTCACGCCATAATAATGAAGAATGAACCCCGTAGAGTCTGTTGTCTCCGTTTCGTCACAAGAAGTGTGGACTAAAGCTAATGCTACTATGGCAAAGAGCTTTACCAATCTTGAGATGGTTAACAATTTGGTTTTCATGTTAAAAAAACTGTTGTTGGTTTTTATTAATAAAAATTCATTTTCTCGTTGCAAATGTATGATATTTGCTTAGGGAGAGTGATATGCCTTGTTCCAGCTTTTTTTGAAAACCGATATATTTTATCAAAGTTGTTGAATGAAATATTAGATTTGTTTAAAAAGGGGTTATAACTACCCCTTTGCTTTCTTTATATACTCAGTAGGCAGACAACCTACATACTTCTTAAAGCAGGTTGCAAAATAGGATGATGAGTTGAACCCTACCATGCTGCTAACTTCGGCCACTGTATAGCGTCCGCTTTTTAGCAGTTCGGTTGCCCTCTTAAACCTGACTTTTCGGATGAAGTCGATGGCAGATTCTCCTGTTATTGCTTTCAGCTTTAAATGTAAATTGGAACGGCTCATATTCATTTTTTGTGCAAACTCATCAGTGGAGAACTCAATATTGTCTATGTTCTCTTCCACAATATTTACGGCGCGTTTCAATAGTTCCTCATCCATGGCGTTGAAAGTGATCTTTTCGGGTTCCACTTCCAGCGATTTGGCATATCGCTCCAGCATATGCCGACGGGTGCGCATCATATTCTGTATCTTGGAGGTGATGACGGCAATGGCAAAAGGCTTGGGGATATAATCGTCTGCTCCTACTTGCAGCCCTTCCAGTTGATCTTTTATGTCGGTCTTGGCAGATAGGATGATAACAGGAATATGACAGGTACGTATATTCTGTTTTACATTCTTACACAATTTGATGCCGTCCATTACGGGCATCATAACGTCGGTGATAATGATATCGACTTCATTGTCTTTCAGCTTTTCCAATGCTTCTTCACCGTTACCGGCTTCCAGTGTGTTGAATAAGTCAGCCAGCCCGCTACACAGATAGTGACGGATTTCCTGATTATCTTCTACTATGAGAATCGTGCCTCGTTTTTTGTCTCCGGTTTCTATAGAAACATTCTCCATCTTTTCCGTATCAATGAAGTACATCTCTTTAGAATTGGTAGAGTAGGCCTGTTCTTCTTCATTCGGGATATTGGAGTCGGCCTGTTCGGAAGATTTATAAGCAGAGGGATCTTGCGGCAGGTAGACAAAGAAAGTGCTGCCTTTGCCTTCCTCGCTTTCCAGCTCGATGTGTCCATGATGTAATTCGACAAGACGCTGCACCAGTGAAAGTCCTATTCCGCTTCCTATATGCTGGCTTTCTACCTGATAAAAGCGCTCGAATATTTTTCCCTGTTTGTTCATCGGGATTCCTATGCCGGTGTCGCTGACTTGTAACACCAGCCAATTGTTTTCTTCCTTCAGAGTTACGGTAATGCTTTTCCCGTTATCGGTATACTTAAATGCATTAGACAAGAGATTATTGATAATCAGTTCCAGGTAATGGGGATCGAAGATTTCCTCTTTGTCTTCCAGCTCCGAATGGAATGTATAACTAATTTCCTTGTGGCGTGCCAGCTTGTCGTAATATAAGAAGTTTTCACGAATGAGGCGGTCGGCATTGGCTTTCTTCACCTTCAATTCAAAAACGCCGAGTTCCGCACGTCGGTAGTCCATTAATTGGTTGACAAGATGCAGCAGGCGATTTGCATTCCGCTGGATGTATTCCAGTTGGTTACGGGCCCAGCGGTCGTTGATTTTACTGATAACCTCTTGCAGCGGTGCCAGGATCAAAGTGAGCGGGGTGCGTAGTTCGTGTGAAATGTTGATGAAGAAACGCATCTTCATTTGATTGATTTCTTCACGATGCTCCTTGTCGCGGCGTTCCATCTCAAGTTTGGCTTCCATGCTTTTACGCAACCAGAAAAAGCGGAATACAAAAGTGATGAAACCAATGAAAGTAGCAAAGAAGAGGAGGACGGCCCACCATGTTTTATACCAGACAGGCAGTACCACAATCTCCAATATGGTTGGTGTGCTGTTCCACTTGCCGTCATTGTTGGCAGCTTTCACCATAAAGCGATAAGTGCCTTGAGGCAGGTTGGAATAGGAGACGGTACGCTTATTGGTGAGATAGTACCATTCTTTGTCATAACCATCCAATTTATAAGCAAAAGTGTTGTGTTTGCCGGAAATGTAGTTCGATACGACAAATTCCAGAGAGAAAGCCGTTTGCCAGGATTTCAGCGTGATGCTTTCCGTATTGCTGATGTTTTTGGTAAGAATACCGGTTTCGTCATCCGGACGTACGACTTTATTGAAAAGCTCCAGTTTGGTGATTACAACCGGAGGAGTATAGGGATTGTCTTGTAGTAGCTCCGGACGGAAAGTAGTGAGACCGTTTATGCCGCCGAAGAACATTTGACCGTTGGAAGTACGATAGCAGGAAGAGGTGTTGAACTGATTGCTTTGCAGTCCGTCTGCTTCGGTGAAATTGCGGAATTTGTCAGTAGACGGATTGAAGCATGAAACCCCCTGGTTGGTACTCATCCATAAGCGTCCGTAAGAATCTTCGAGTATACCGTAAACTACATTATTAGGTAGGCCATTGGCTGTGGTATATCGTTTTATCTGCTTGTTTTTTTCGTTGAAGCAATAGGCTCCTTCGCGCGTACCTACCCAAATCAGGCCATTGGCGGCTTCATAAATGTAGTTGGTGAATGATTTCGTTATGGCGGACGCCGGTAGAAGTGGTATTCTCTCTATTTCTGTTCCATGTTGCCTGAATACGGATATGCCTTCCTCGCTACCTACCCAAAGACGCTTTTGGGAATCCCGAAACAGAGTGGTGATTTTCTGGAAAGTAACCGGTGTGCCATTGCTTTCCCGGCTTATCGTAGTGAAGCTCCGTTGCTCCGGGTTGAAGTGAACTAAGGCGCTTAATGTGCCCAACAGGAAAGTATTGTCTTTGTCGGGAAGGATGGAATATACATTTTCATTGACCAGCCGGCTGTTGCGCTGGTTGAAGTTCTCTATGCGTCCGCTGTTGCGATGCAAAATGCTTAAGCCTCCGGCATGTGCGCCTATGTATACCAATCCTCTTGTGTCATCCACATATACGGATTTGATGTTGTTGGACCCGAACCCCTCTTCACGCTGGTTCTCCTGTAATGCATAATGGATGAAGTGCCGGTTTTCCGGGTTGTACAGGTTCAGTCCGCCGTCATTGGTGCCTATCCACAGATTTTTCTGACGGTCTTCAACAATACAGCTCACCACATTATCACTGAGTGAGTTCTTAAAGGGAATACGTTCTATGTTCTTGAATCGGTTACGGATAGGATGATAGTAATTCAGTCCGCCGAAATAGGTTCCTAACCACATGCCTCCTTGCGAGTCCATGAAGATACTGCGCACCGAACGCTGCGATAGGCTTCCTTTTTCTACGGGATCGCTGCTGTAAGACATGAAAGAGTCATTGCCTTCATGGTAGATGTTAAGGTCACTGAAAGTGCCTATCCATAAGCGGTTCTGCGCATCCAGCGCCAATGAACGGATGTAGTTGGAACTGATGCTTTTCGGATTGGACGGTGAGTGTTTGTAGACCTTGACCTCTTGGGTTTTAGGGTTGATAAGGAAAAGTCCGGAACCTTCTGTTGCTACCCATATGCGGGTAGGCGACTGCTGAAGTATACTTTGAATCTGCCTGCTGTTTGGTATATAAGTGAGTTTTTCGAGCCTTTTCTGTGGAATGGAATAGCAGTACAGTCCGTCTCCGCGTGTACCTATATAGATTTGCTCTCCATGCCTGTAAAGGGAGGATGCGATTATCCGGCGCATTGTTGTGCTGCAAGCATCATCCACAAATTGGGAGGCAGGGATGTCAAACATGGTCAGCCCCTCTGATGTGCTGACAAGCAACAGGTCGACAGATACTTCTACAATGCCGTTGACTTGCAGGCGCTTGCCGTTCTTTTCATAGGAAAAGTTTTGGAATTTATCCTTGTTCTCATCGTAGTAAGACAGTCCGTCGCGAGTACCGATCCACACGCGTCCCTTGCTGTCGGTCATGACAATGCGGGCTATGTCGTTGGCAATGCTGTTCGGGTCGTTCTCATCGTGCTGGTAGACTGTGAACGCGTATCCATCGTATTTATTGACACCGTCATAAGTGGCAAACCACATATTACCGAGCTTGTCCTGTGCTATGGAGAATACGGTGCTTTGCGACAAGCCGTCGTTAATGGAAATATAAGAGAAGTTTATCTGTCTCCAAGCCTCTGAATAGGCATAGGAAACTCCTGTTGTACATAAAAGTAACAGGAGTGCCGTTATCTTTTTAAGATTACTCATTATAAAACCGTAAAAATTATGATGCACCAAAGATAGTGATATCTTTCAAAATTTCTGTTAGGATAGTGACGAATTGCACAAATATAGGGTTTTCTGAAACAAATAGGATAGGGGCTGAACAATAGCTTTCGTATTTTTGTGACATAAATTTAAGCTTAATATCAAAATAGGATGAAGAAAAACATTTTTATTATCTGCATGGCAATGGCAGCGGGTTGCATCACAACACTGACTGCACAAGTCAAGAACGCTGAAACACTGGTTCCTTTGACTAAACGGGTAAACGTTCAAGCTGATACAGCACGTCTCGATCAGATTATAGATGGCTGTTGGGTGGCTGTGGGCACAAATAAGAAACATGCAATTCAACGGGATTTCACACGTTTGTTTGCCGGCAAACCTTCTTACCGCTTCGAATTGCGCAAAGAGGATAACACGCTGGAAGGATACGGAAAGGGAGAAACCAAAGGGCGTGCCGAGTTTTCTTATTGTTACGCCACCTCGGCCGATTTTAAGGGGTTGCCGGCAGATGCTTATCGTAAAGCGCAAATCACTAAAACCGTATATCATCATGGCAAAGGTATTTGTCCGCAAGGAGTTTCACGCGATTATGAGTTTTCTGTGTATATTCCATCTGCTTTGGATAGTAATGTCTCCACGATTTTTGCCCAGTGGCATGGTATGCCCGACCGCACGCTTGTGCAGACTCCCGAAGGTGAAGTAAAGAAACTGACTGTCGATGAGTTCTTGGAATTGGATAAGACCACTATATTCAAAAAGAATACAGGGCATGAGAAAGTTGCAAAACTGGACAAGCAGGGAAATCCGGTGAAGGATAAAAAGGGAAATCCCGTATATAAGGCCGGAAAGAAGAACGGCTGGTTGGTAGAGCAGGGTGGTTATCCGCCGTTGGCTTTCGGTTTCTCCGGCGGTTGGTTCTATATCAAGGCAAATTCGGATCGCCGTTGGCTGACAGACAAAACAGACCGTTGCAACGCAAGTCCTGAGAAAACGCCGGTAATGAAACCCGTAACTTCCAAGTACAAGTCGTCTACAATTGCCTATAAGATGCCTTTTGCCGATTTCCCTAAAGATTGTTGGGTTACTTTTCGTGTTCATATCGACTGGACTACATACGGCAAAGAAGCTGAAAACATAGTGAAGCCCGGTAAGCTGGATGTGCAAATGGAATACACCGACAAGAAGAAAACCGTTAAGGAGCACATCGTGAATAATGAAGTAATCCAGATAGGGCGTAATGATGATGACGGTTACTATTTTAAGTTCGGCATATATCGTGTTGGCAACAGCACAGTGCCGGTATGCTACAACCTGGCAGGGTACAAGGAAGAGTGATTCTTTCTGCTTTGTATGATTTGCCGGCGGTAGACGAAGCAGGTGGTGAGGAAGTAAATTCCGGTTTGCATCCACAGGGCGCGGTATTCAAAAGCTACTTCGTTGAGTGTGGCTCCCATACTATTAATCCGTACATAGCCGTTGATCCCGAATGTGGAAGGGAAGAGATAGGAAAAATATTTCCAGAATGAAGGCATTGCACTTCCCGGCCAAGAGATGCCGGACAGAAACAATAATGGTACGGAAGTGAACACAAACAACAACATGCAAGTTTCCCGGTTGCGTATGGCAATGGATGCCGTCATTGCAAAAAAGATGCAAGCTGTCAGATAGGGCAGGGTAAACAGTGTCAGCACGCCGGGAATTGCGATTTGGTTGAGGCTGAAAAGACGGGGCACTACGCATAGTATATATACGGCTACCAACGAATAAACCATAAAATAGCTCAGTCCTTTTCCCATTACAATGCGTAGCGTGCCGTTATAATGGCGGTTGATAGGGACTAAATCTTTGAACTGGTTGTGTTCGCGGGCTGTTCCGGCAGACAAGCCGATGCCCAAGAGCAACGTCTGTTGTATGATCAGTATGAGTACGGCGGGAATCAGGAAAGCGGCAAATCCGTTTGTCGGGTTGAAAATGGCTACGTCTTCATATTCAATGGGGTAGGCTGTTATTTCGTCCTGGCGGGCGGTGGTATTGCCGGCACGCTCCATTTTGATAGCCGCGTTCATGGCGAGTGATACGTTTGTGTTGGCTGTCAGCAATGCTTTATAGTAAAGGAGTCCGCTCATATCGCAGAAGATGCTGACTTGTGTTTGTTTGCCTTGCACTATATCATCACTGAAATGAGCCGGTATGTAGATGATGCCGTATGCTTTGCGGTCTTTCAGCATGAGTTTGGCTTCTTCCATGTCGGCGCAATATGCCACGATGCTTGTTTCGGGACTGGCATCCACTTTCCGCAGATACTCCCGGCTTAAGGAGCTGCGCGAGTCGTCCACAACTACGGTGGGCACTTCGCGAATTGTTTCGTTGGTGTAGATGAAAGAGTATATCAGTGGATAAACCAACGGAACAAGCACAAAGAAGATCAGCACGCCCTGATCGCGGAAGGTCGTGCGGAATTCCTGTTTCCATATATAGAACAGATCGTATATGCCTTGTACAACTTTCTGTTTGAATGTCAACTGTTTCATCAGGGTACGTATTTATAGTATATCAATGCTTCTTTCAGTCTGTGGGCAACGAGGAAAGGAAGCATCATAAAAATAAGCAGCGCCACATAATTCGTCCATGAGTAAATCATCGGATAGCCATTCAAGGCTTGGTCTACATAGATGAGGAAGTAATGGCGCAAGGGAAATAAGTTTGCTAAACCTTGCAGTACGGGGTGCATAGCCATTGCGGGGAATGACAGTCCGCACATGGAAAACGACAAGACACCCCATAAAGAGGCGAAACTAAGTCCCAGACGCAGTGTGGGGAGCGTGCCTATCATAAGTATGCCCATACCTTGCGATGCCAGCACCAGGCAGAGGGTGGCGAGCAGCATTGGCAGAATTCCGCTGTTGCAGGGAAAGTGCAGGAAACCGTACAGATAAACATTGTACAGTATTCCCATAAGGAAGAATATGGCAGTGTGTGGCAGCAGCTTTCCTGCAAGGGAAATCCAGATGGAGTTGTTTCCCATGTGCAGCCATTCGTGGGCAGTGCGGTCTTTGATTTCCACGCCTATGGAATAGACGGTTACCATAAAGATAAGCAGCATCAGCACGCCTGGGGCAAAAGTATTGCACAGGTATACGGAGTAGTTCAGCCAGGGATTGTTCAGCGGGTGAGTGTCGATGACAATCGGTTGCAGAAATGCCATGGCCTGCTTTTCCGTAGCTCCCTTGGCATATAATGCAGCACGTGCGGCAGCACCCGATGCCAGTTCGCTCATCATCTTCATATCCTTGAAAAGTAATGAGCCGGCTATGAGCAGTGTGTTGTTGGTGTAAAAAGACACTTTGGGCTGCCGCTGGGCTTGTGCTTTGGCTGATGTTCCTTCGGGGATGTAGTAGAAGCCGTAAATTTCTCCTTTTTGCATGGCGATACGCGCATCGGCAATGTTAGGATAATGGGCCACGACTGCCGTTTGTTCAAAAGCGTCCAGGTTGCGTACCAATTGGCGTGAGGTAGCGGTCATGTCCTGGTCTACTACACCGACCGGCATGTTGGTAGGCAGGCCGGAATCCATTAATGTCGTGAAGAATATATAGCAGAATAAAGGCGCTATTACCATGCAAAATAGGTATAGCGGGCGTGAAACGAGACGGCGAAATTCACGTTTCATTACGTTCCACAGGACTATATATTTATTGTTTCTTCCCATTGCCGCTTTATCGTCTTATCATTTTACCACCCTGTTGCCTTATCTCACTTCTTCAATATCACACTCATTCCCGGACGCAAACCCTCTGCTCTCTCTTGCGGGGATGCTTTTACTTCAAATGTCTTTAAGTCGAATTGCCCGGTAGTCTTGGTTGCTTTCCAGGCGGCGTATGTGCCGAGGTCTTTCATATAGTACACTTTCAGGCGGATATTCCTGTCGAGAGCGGGAATAAAGGCTTCAAACTCTGTTCCCATGCCCAATCCTTGCAGTAAGTCTTCTCGTACATTGAAAGTAATCCACATGTCATCCATAATGGCGATATTCATGATTGGAGCGCCTGTGCCCACCAGTTCGCCCGCTTTGGGGAATATTTCGGAAACTTCTCCGGCGGTCTGGGCTATCAGGTAGGTTTCTTTGATGTACGATTCCACCTCGGCAACGGCTCCTTTGGCCCGTTCCACCAAGGCTGCTGCGGCGGCTTTGTCTTCACGTTCGGTTCCGTTCTTTGCCATAGTATATTGGGCTTTGGCTGCTTTTTCGGTGGCCTGTGCCGCATCACGCTGGGCGGTGACTTCATCCAGCTTTTGGGCGGACATCACTCCTTGGTCGTGCAGGTTTTTTACGCGCTTGTACGATTTTTCGGCTATGGCAAGTCCTGCCTGAGCTTTCTGCCACATCTCATAGGCTGCCTGTATTTGTTCTTGACGGGCGCCTTTCAGTGCCTTCTCGTTTTGGGCTTGTGCGGCAGCCTCGGCGGCACGTGCCTGTTCCAGTTTCGCTTGTACATCCGGGGCTTCGATAATGGCAAGTGTATCTCCGGCTTGCACGCTCTGTCCCTCTTTTACCCGGAATTCCAGGATACGCCCCGGCACTTTGCTCGATACGCGGTACTCTGTTACTTCTGCTTGGCCTTGTATGATTTCCGGTCCCTTGCGCAGCATGAAGAAACCTACCAGGGCAACAATGGCAATCACTCCCGTCAGCGTGAGGAATGCCAGCAACATGTTACTGTTTTGTGATTTTGTATCCATTTTATAATTTAAGTAGATGTTATATCAAGATTGTATGAGTTGATTATACGTATTTGTTTACGGTTGCAGGTTTATAATTTGCAGGCTTGCAAATGCTGTTCCTTAAAGGTCAACATTAGCTATGCCGGTCCTCAATCTTTAATTTCCAACGTTTAAACTGCCTGTTGCCTTCTTCAGATAGATTTCCGTCAGTTTCACGTCTATTTGCGCATCTATCTTCTCCGATTGGGCTGACAGCCAGGCGGTATGCGCTTCCAGCACGTTGCTTGCGGGGATAACTCCTTCCTCAAATCCGAGAGTGGCGTAACGCAGGTTCTCATCAGCCTTTTCCAAATTCTTTTCGGCCATGATAAGTTTCTTGGCAGCTTCGTTTACTTTGAAAACCGATTGGCTGACTTGCAGTTCTATCTTTTCTTTGGCATCGTCCAGTTGGTATTGGGTGATACGGGCTTCGGCTTTGGCGGCTTTCACTTTATAAATTCCTTCTCCCCAATGCCAAATGGGCATACTGACCATGACACCTACGTTCCACATGCCTTTGAATTTGTTTTCAAAGCTGTTGAATACGGAAGGGTTTGTTGCCATGTAGTTCCCTATAAGGGCTACGGATGGCAGGTATTCCGAACGGGTGACATTCACTTTCTGCTTATAGATTTGTGTGGCAAGTTCCAGACTGCGCACTTCCGGTCGCATGGCATATACATTATCTATATTGATGCTGCTGTTGTCTGCGGGAGTGGGAGATAAGTCATCTTCCTTTTCGTCTGCCAAAATGATGGGAGTGCTGAGGTCCAATCCGCATAGCTGGCATAGCAACATTCTGGAAAGGCTCAGACCGTCATTTACTTTTGTCAGTGTCATTTCGGCTTCGTTCACTTTTACCTTCACTGACAGCCCGTCCGCTTTTGTGGCTACTCCTTCGGCAATCATCTTGTTCACATCGCTTTCCAGTTTCTGCAGGAGCTCAAGATACCCCTCTGCCAGTTTCTTTTTGTTGGCGAGAGATACTACCTGCCAATATGCCTGATCGGTGCTTAGGATGACTTCCTGCATTCCGCTGTTGTGTTGCTGGCGGGCCAACTCTTCGGCGTATTTGGTAATCTTGTTGTAGGCGCGTATTTTGCCGCCCATATAGAGTGGTTGGGTCAGGGTCAAAGCTCCGGCGTACATGTTGCGCGTGTCGGTGCGGAATGCGTCGACAAGTGATTGTCCCAATCCGTTCAAGGGAGTGGCAATGTCTATGTTGCCTAAGGACTGTACAAGCGCCATGAATTGTGGGTTCTGAGCCAGTTGCGGGTTTTGGGTTATCATTCCCTGAATGCCGTTTTGCAACGCACCGCTCATCTGTGTTCCTACGGAGCCGAGCGCTCCTTTTTGTGCATCATTCAGCAGGGAGAACTCTTTCTGGTTGCGCATGTATCCGCCGGTGGCGGAAATGCTGGGCAGATAATTGGTGAATGCCGCTTTTCTCTGGTAATGTGCCGCTTTGATTTTAGTCCGGCCAATCAGAAGTTCTTTGTTGTTGGCAATAGCCAATGTACGGCAACTATCCAGACTCAAAACATCCTGTGCGGCCAAGGGCAGCACCAAACAGGCCAAGTAGATGAAACAGAAGAACTTTTTCATTGTATCTATACATTAAAACACTTGTGGAAACTTTACCTAATAAAGCAACAATAATTGCATAGGCAACGATGCAAATGTATAGGGTTTTGATGATATTGCAAAATAAATTGCAACTTTTTTGATTTAAGATGGGGGAAGATACTGAAAACAGTCTTTTGTTCTTCGGTCTGAATCAATCCAGATTGAATGACTGGGAACCGATAAGCGTTCCGTCCGAGAATATGTCTACGCGGTAGCTTCCTGCATACAGGAACTCTTCGACATCCCAATACACCGTAACGCTCTGTTCTTCGCCGTTGTACTCTATATATTTCTTGATGGAGTATGCCAGTTCACGATTCTCATAGGGGAACGTGTTGGATGCGTTTTTGCTCAGCACATCATTGTCGGGCTTGGTGATGCGGACGTAGAGGGTGCGTTCTCCGGTTTCGGCAGTGATATTTTTGACGATTGTGAAATTGATTTTCAGTTTAACGACGTCTTTCACCTTTTTGGCTTTTTTGCCCCGTTTGTTGGTGGCCTGAATATTGATGTTCGTTGCATCCAACTGGGCTGCAAGCGTCACTTTTTTATTCAGGTTTTTCTTCTCTTCGGAAAGGTTGCTGATTTGTTGTGAAGCAACATTGTATTTACGGGTGACGTCGGCTATCACTTCCTTTTGGTGGTTGGTGAGACGGCTCAGCGAGTCTATCTGGTTGATATAGCCTATCATTACTTTACGAAGGGTTGCCAGTTCTTTTTTCAGACGGCGTATTTCGGTGGCATTGGTGCTTTTTACGGTGCGGAGTTCTTCCAGCAGCCGTTGCGTCTTTAGCTGTTCCTGTTCCAATAGGACGGAGAGGGAGTCGTTGGAGACAGTCAGTTTCAACTCATCGTATTGTTTGGCGAAATCGGTGTATTGGTTTTCCAGGTCTTCTTTTTCCAGATTGAATTCCTGCACCAATTCATTATTGGTTCGTTTCTCTGAAATCAGCAATACGGTAACACCTGTCTCTTATACACATCTCCGAGCCCACGACACTAGCGCTCATC
>ENA-OYWP01000392-OYWP01000392.1-human-gut-metagenome-genome-assembly--contig:-NODE-392-length-13078-cov-5.007602_pt1 | contig 13078 bp, 17 predicted proteins | sample MGYA00244814_ERZ653404 | MGnify/ENA primary metagenome ERZ653404 (study PRJEB26926, sample SAMN06165044) | human gut metagenome | biome: ENVO:00009003; feature: ENVO:2100002; material: ENVO:00002003...
ATCTACACCCTAGAGTTCGTCGGCAGCGTCAGATGTGTATAAGAGACAGATGTAGCGGACAGCCTTGCCCTTGAGGGTGTTTTCCAGTTCGCGGGTACTGATTTCGGTGAATACGTTCATGTTTTTATTCTCCTTTGCGGTTGAGGTGTATCTTCAGAGATGCCGGATTGCATCCCTTGAACCTGTTTTGTGGGGGCTGTCCGCCGGACGGTCCCGGCGGCTGGTGCACACCCCTGCTTCTTCTGCAAAGCGCTTTTGCAGGAAGTATTTCAGCAGGGTCAGGAAAGTTTTCTCTCTCGTCTCGTCGAATGCCTGCACGGTGTCATAGACGGCGAAAAAGCCGGCTTGCACAAGGTCTTCCGCGGTCGTCATGCCTGCTGTGTGGTTCTTCGCATAGTAAACAGCCTTTTTCTTGACAAAGCCTTTCACCGCGTTCCATAAGTCCAAAAGCGTTTCCTCGTTGCCGTCTCTGGCACGGACAGCAAGCGCATTCAATTCTGCTTTCTTCAGATTATCGCCTCTTTTTTCGGTTATACGCGTCCATGATGGCGTTAAATTCTTCATCGCTCAGGTCTTCCATAAGGTGAACAGCGCCGCGCAACTCCTCATCACTCCAGCCGTCAAACTCATGCCCTGCACCGCTCTGATCGCTGTTTTCTTTCCGGGTACGTTCTACTATCAGCGCCTTTGAAAGAAGTTCGGAGGCTTTCAGGCGGTCAGCCGGTTTTGATGCCTGATCTCTCATTGTGACCGTCCAAAAGCTGTATATCTCCTCAAGGGTGGCCGTGTTCTCGGCGATGATCTGAGCGTTACGCTGGGCCAGATATTCCCGAATGTCAGCAAATGTCAACAACCGCTGGCCGATGCTGCGGGCGCTTTTGGGGCTGTACCCGGCTTTTATTGCCGCCTCCGCTGCGTTCCCACACTTGAGGTAGGCTTCACAAAATGCCCGTTGTCTTTGGTTCATGGTCTGGCTTCCTGTTCTCCGCCCTCGGCTCCTCCCGGCGGTCTTGTGGTGGTGTTCACTGCTTCGCCCTCCCTTCCTGCTTTACAAGTGATCTGTCCCCTTGGCCGCTCGTGTGCTCGCTGCACCGGGCGACTTTTTTCACATTGGCTTCAAGTTCCATCCAGTCAAGAGATATTTTTGCGGCCCGTAAGATTTCAGGCTCGGCATACTGTTCACCCAACAGGCTTCTTATAACGCCAGTCCCAAATCGTCCAGCCCCCACACGTCCACGGGAGGCACATTTCTCTTTGTTGGCGTTTATTAGAGCCGCTGCACGCTTTGCAACGTCTTCTTCATCAGACGTTCCAGCAGGTCTAGTTGATATAAGTCTAGTATCAGTATAGCTAGTATTAGTATAGATGGGGTTCAATTTTTGTACCTTGTTGGGTTCACTTTCTGAACCTAAAAGGTTCAATTTTTGTACCTTACTGGGTTCACTTTCTGAACCTAAAGAAGATTCAGAAAGATAGATACTTGATGGTTGCCGGTGCTTCTTCTTCCGCACAATAAGGCCGATTCCTTCTAGCTTGTCGAGTGCCTTTATTGCTGTTGCCTTCTCACACCCGATTGCAAGCATGATAGATTTTATTGTAAAAACAGCAAACGGCTTTCCGTCTTCATCACATTTTCCGGTCGACTTTGAAAGTTCACACCGATCTGCAATAAGTGAATATAAGATTTTTTCGTTTCCTGATAGCCCGGACAAATAAGGTTCTTCCAGCAACCAACGCGGGAACTTTACGAAACCTGTTCCCATATCGGTTTACCCGTGACGGCTTTCCAGTTCCGCCGGGTCGTCGCCCTCGTTGAAGTAGGCGGCGAGGCTGTCCATGTTGACCAACCAGCGATTGCCAACACAGACAAAGCGAACCTTACCAGCGCGGCAGAGATTCCGCAAGAAGTATTCAGAGATGCCGAACTTGGCGGCAGCGTCCTTCACTGTTGCCATAGTCGGATATTGCACGGCATTACTCATTGCGTTCACCCCCGTTTAGCTGCTTTTTGCTTTCTCGGTCAAGTTCTTCATTCAGAAGCGGAACATTGACCAAAAATTTCTTTCCGCACCAGATGCCGGGGAGCTTTCCCTGTTTGTGCATTTTTCTCAACCTCGACTCAGTCAAGAAACCGCTTTCGGCCAGTTTTCGTATAGGCACAAACTTTTCTGCTTCAGTCAATTTTTATCATCTCCTGTTGTTGATTTTTGTTTTGTGCTATGTTATTATTGTGTCACGGAATATTAATTTTGTAAACAACATCTTTTTCGTAATATTATTTTAATTAACGTCATTTAACCCCATCAAGCCGGTTAAGGAGTGGTCGAAAATGAATAAAAAAACCAAAGTGGTCGATAAATCAGATGAATTGTTGTCAAAAAAGCGCGGTAGGCGTATAAAAGTCGCAATAGGCCGCACTGGGAAAAGTCAAAAGGATTTTGCGCTGGATGATCTCCATACATCACAACAACACCTTTCCGGTATCGTCACCGGAAAACATAATTTGACAAGGGACAACGCGGAACGCATAGCTGCGGCGGCGGGTGTTCGCGTTGAATGGTTATTGTGTGATGATGATTTTATGACCACAGAAGAAATTGAAGAAACTGCAAGAAAAGCTCAGGAAAAGGCAGAATGGAGCGCTTTTGATCTTTCGTCAAAGATTCTTGCTCTTGACAATGCGTTTGAAAAGGCAACATTTCAAAAGCTGGATTTTGAAGCAGCTTGTGCCAGCGTTACTATTTCAGCCGAAAAGCGTTTGTTACTAAGAACAGAGGTTCAGGACTATGCCGATTACCTGATAAAAAAACTTATTGAGGAGGCGCTAAAGAATGGCTCAGATTGTGAAGCGAAAGAATAAAAACGGCTCCACTTCCTACCTGTTCCGGGTGTCTACCGGGTATGATCGGAACGGCAAGCAGGTCACGACGTCCCGCACCTTCACCCCTCCGCCCACCTTGACCGGGCGCAAGCTGGAAAAGGAAGTGCGCCGCCGGGCAGATGAGTTTGAACGGGAAGTGCATAACGGTCTTGCTCTCGATGCAAATATGAAGCTGGATGACCTGATAGACCGCTGGTTTTCGGAGTACATCGACAAGAAGTGTAAACCCAAAACCGGGGTGGAATATCGGTATCTTCGGCCGCGTATCTCTGCGGCGCTGGGCCACATGAGGGTAAGCCAGATGAGGCCCTCGCACCTGATGGCTTTTTATTCCAGTCTGGAAGAAGCAGGAGCGCGGAAAGACTCCACATATACCGCAACAAACGCCCTGATTGAGCTGCTCCCACGCGGAAAGCGGCAGGAGATGGCAAAGGCGGCAGGCGTTGGTGGGCGGTCTATGACCTGTATTTGTTCTGGCCAGAGCGTCAGCAGGACAACGGCTGAAAAGGTCGCCCATGCCGCCGGGATGCCTCTTTCAAAGGCGTTCACCGAACAGCGCAAGGACGGCGGCAAGCTGAACGGAAACACAGTGCAGCACTATCACCGGATGCTGTCCAGCGTGTTCACAAAAGCGGTGCAATGGGGAATTGTGCAGGATGACCCGACAAAGCGGGCAGAATCGCCCAAAGGTGAAGCGGTGGCCGTGTCCTATCTGGAAGAAGAAGCCGTTGCGCGGCTGCTGGCGGCCCTGCACGATGCACCCCCGCAATACTCGGCTATTGTGCAGCTTGGTCTATTTACTGGGATGCGGCGCGGCGAGATATGCGGCCTCCGATGGTCAGACATTGACTTTGACGCGGCCACGATCTCGGTAAACCGCACAATGGAATATATCCCGCATGAAGGGCTTATCTTCACCGCGCCCAAAACCAGAGCGTCAAACCGCACTTTCAAAGTTGGTTCCAACTGTCTTGATATGCTGCGGGAATATCAGCTTTATCAGAAATCGGAACGGCTGCGCGTTGGGTCAGCGTGGGCGCGTACTGTGCGGGTGGAGAATGGCAAAACAGTGCAAAATGACCTGTTGTTTACTCGCTGGGATGGCACACCGCTTGACCTGAACAAAGTAACAACGTGGTTTCCCCGCTTCCTGCGGGCGCACGATCTCCCGGCGGTCACGGTTCACAGCCTGCGCCACACCTACGCCAGCCTGATGATAGCCTCCCACGTTCCCATTGTGACGGTTGCCGGCCGTCTCGGTCACGCTCAGACCTCCACCACAACGGATATTTACGCCGGGTTCATCAAAACAGCAGATGCAGCCGCCTCAGATGTCATGGAAGGAGTGTTTGACCGTATCAAAGAAAAAAGCCATGCGTGAAGCATTGTCCACTTTATCGTGCGGCCAGAATGTGCCTTATTTGTGCCTTATCGAATCGCATTCTTCAAAATCCATTAAAACCCAAACAGGCAAAATATAACGATAAATCAAATTAAAAAGTATCCACAAGAATCGTTCAAAATCTAAAATTCCATGATTTGGGAGCAGGAGGCCGCGAGTTCGAGTCTCGCCACTCCGATAAAAGAAAAACCGCGAAGAGCTGCAGGAACATCTGCGCTTTTTGCGGTTTTTTGTTCTGTATTTTTGCTTAAAAGCCGACTGGAATGCACATAAAAAGTGTGATATACTTATCTCACAAACTAACCAAAATCAGGAGGTATCCCGCCATGCCCAGACCCAAAGGAAGCAAGAATAAAGTCAAGGCCACTAAAGTGACCGCCGACTTCGCCGCACAAATCGCAGCAAAGCAGGAAGAGAAAGCCGCCGTGGAGGCTGAGATCCTGAAAGTGGCTGCCAGCATCGAAGAGCTGAAGACCGACGTCAAGTCGCTGAACGCCGACCTGAAAGCCAAAAAGGCCTCTGTCAAGAAGCTCGACAAAGAAGTAGCCAAGCTGGAAGCCAGACAGGCCGCTGCCGCCCAGAAAGCCGCCGAGGCATCCAAGAAGGCCGAAGCCGAGGATGTGCTGAAAAAGCTCCTCGCCAGCGGTGTGAGCGCCGACGAAATTCTTGAGAAGCTGAAATAATATGATTCGTGACATCTGCAAAGACGAGCTTTTTCTCGCCCGAAAAGCCGCGCCTGCCCTGCCGGAAGACCTGCCCATCGCGCAGGACCTGCTGGAAACGCTCATCGCCCACAAAGACGGCTGCGTCGGCATGGCAGCGAACATGATAGGCGTCGCTAAACGCATCATCGCATTCGAGAGCGAGGACGGCTATCTCGTCATGTTCAACCCGGTCATCCTCAAAAAGTCCGGGCCGTATGAGACGGAGGAGGGCTGTCTCTCCCTCACCGGCACCCGAAAGACCAAACGCTGGCAGACCATCAAGGTGCAGTGGCAGAACGAAAAGTTCCAGCCCCGCATCAAGACCTTCTCAGGCTGGACAGCAGAGATCATCCAGCATGAGCTCGACCACTGCGACGGCATCATTATCTGAGATAACAAGCGGGAATGCTGCAAAACACAGCATCCCCGCTTGTTTGATTCCCTCTAAAATATCCAAAAGTTTCACGTTTTATCTATTGATTTCCTTTTTCAGGGATGGTATCCTTATCATCAGTCATTTCGACCCGATCCTCTGAAACAGGAGTTATTCTATGAAGAAAAAATTGATTTCCCGCATCGCTGCGGCAGTCGGGATGTGTGTTGCCGTTGCAGTTGCGATCCCTGCTGTCTCCGTACTCAATATGTTCCGCTCTGTGTCCATCGCTGCCGAGCCTTCCGACGTATCCAGTTCGTCCGAGGCCGCATCCGAGAGCGCCGACGCATGGGACCAGCTCTTGACCGACACCAGCAACAGTGAATTTGCCTCTGTCATCGAGCTCGTCGCAGAGGAAAAGGCTGCCTCGGAAGAAGCCGCTGCTTCTGAGGAGGCCGCCGAAAGCGCCCCTGCATCCAGCACTTCTGCTGACAACAACTCTTCCAGTGTAGCTTCTTCCTCCAAGGCGGCATCCGAGGCATCCTCCACCGGGCAGACTGCCGCGCAGGAGCCGACTGCCTCCCATCCGGCTGCTTCCTCTTCCGCTCCCACCCCTCAGAACGAGTGTGACGCACAGCTTGCACAGTATCTTCTTCAGATGGAAAAGCTGCAGAAGAAGTTCCAGTCGCAGCTCTATTCTGTCATCTGCGACGCCTACGATGAGTACATGGAGTACCCCGCCGAAAAGCACAGCCTCGGCCTGAAAGTCTCCATCGTTGTTTCCAAGGGCGGCAAGCTGACCTCCATGCAGAGCGCCTGCGACAAGGAATTCAATGCGCTGCTGTCGGAGATGCGCACCTGCCTGCGGGAGAATGGCCGCGACCAGTCCCTCGCCGACAATGCACAAAAGGCCTACGAGAGTTCCAAGGCTTCCATGGTCAAGGAACTGAAAAACGTGGTCTACAACACTGCCGTCGGAAACGGCAGCGGTGGCTCATGGATACAGTCCCATCGCAATATGGCCTGAGTGCACAAAGATGATACGACAAAAGCCCTGCGGCACGCCGCAGGGCTTTTGTGCTGTCTGATTTACTTAGGCTGACGGCCGATATAGGCGAGGATGCCGCCGTCGGCGTACAAAATCTGACCGTTCACGAAATCGGAGGCGTGGGAGGCCAGGAAGACGCAGGGGCCGACCATATCTTCCGGGTCGCCCCAGCGGCCCGCCGGGGTCTTGGCGGTGATGAACTGGTCGAAGGGGTGACGGCTGCCGTCGGGCTGGACCTCACGCAGCGGGGCGGTCTGGGCGGTGGCGATGTAGCCCGGACCCATGCCGTTGCACTGGATGTTGTACTCGCCGTACTCGGAGGCGATGTTCTTGGTCAGCATCTTCAGGCCACCCTTGGCTGCAGCGTAGGCGGAGACGGTCTCACGGCCAAGCTCGCTCATCATGGAGCAGATATTGATGATCTTGCCGCCGCCCTGAGCGATCATGTCGGGGATAACAGCCTTGGCGACGATGAACGGAGCGTTCAGGTCAACATCGATGACCTGACGGAACTGAGCAGCGGTCATCTCGGTCATGGGGATGCGCTTGATGATGCCGGCGTTGTTGACCAGAATGTTGATATGGCCGACTTCCTCGGTGATCTTTGCGACCATGGCGTTCACGGCGTCCTCATCGGTGACGTCGCAGACATAGCCGTGAGCCTTGATGCCAGCTTCTTCATAAGCGGCGAGACCCTTATCGACCAGCTCCTGCTTGATGTCGTTGAAGACGATAGTAGCGCCGTTTGCGGCCATTGCCTTTGCGATAGCCATGCCGATGCCGTAAGATGCGCCGGTGATGAGCGCGACCTTGCCGGTCAGGTCAAAGGATTTGGGAGTACACTGTGCCATAATTAAGTCCTCCAATCAGAATTTTGCTTTGCGGGGTGCTGCGCTGCCGGACGATATCTGTAGTCAAACTGCCGCCACGGGAAGCAGCAATTTGGACTGTCCGGCCCTGCACCCTCTTGTATACTAGAGTAGCATTCTTTATTCCGACTGTCAAGGTGTTTTCTTGGCACAATTACTGCAAATTTTTTCTTATTTTGCTGCGTTTTCGTGAAATCGTCATAAAAACGGGTTTTGCAAAGGCCGGGATTGCTGCTTGTTGCACACAATGGCCTTTCAGCCCAGTTTTTTCTTCTGCTGGTGGGCCATGATGGGCATGAGGATGGCCATCGGCATGAACCGCTGGGCCGTCGTTGCCGCCCGCATGAGGGCCGATGGGACGATGATGGTCTTGTGGCGGAGCATCCCCCGCATGGCCTCCTCCACGCAGAGTTCCGGGCTGATGCCCCGCAGTGCGAACACCACATCGGCCCGCTCGTTGAACTCGGTGTCCACCGGGCCGGGGCAGAGGGCGCAGACGTAGACCGGGCTATGCTGCTCCCGCAGTTCTTCGGCCACGCCCCGGGTCAGGCTGACAACATACGCTTTGGTGGCGTAGTAGCCCGCCATATAGGGTCCGCCCGGCAGCAGCCCGGCGGAGGACGCCACGTTGAGCACGGTGCCGAAGCCCTGAGCCTCCATCTTTTTCACGGCGAACTTGAACAGCTGGTGCATGGCCAGCACATTGACCTTCGCCATGGAGAGCTCTTTCTCGCCGCTGGTCTCAAGAAAGCTGCCGCAGACGCCGAAGCCGGCGTTGTTGATGAAAATATCGATGCGCTCGTCAGTCAGCGCCTCGCAGAGACGGGCGCACTCGCTCTCCTGCTCCAAATCAGCAGGCAGGATGCGGCAGAAGGTGCTGTGCTTCGCGGTGAGCTCTGCGGCCAGAGCTTCGAGTCGGTCAGTGCGGCGGGCGGTGAGGATGAGCCGGAAGCCGAGGCGGGCATACCGGCGGGCAAACTCCCGGCCAATGCCGGAAGAAGCTCCGGTTATCCATACAGTTTTGGACATAAATTACTCCTTGTAAAATCCGGAAGCCTTGTCGATGGCTTCCAGCTCGTCAGCGGTGAAGGTGGTGTTGTTCAGGGCAGCGATGTTGTCGAGGATCTGCTGGGGCTTGGACGCGCCGATGAGGACGCTCGTGACCTTGCCGTCCCGCAGGATCCACGCCAGCGCCATCTCGGCCAGCGTCTGGCTGCGGGCGGCGGCGATTTCGTTCAGGGCGCGTATCTGTGCAAGCTTTTCTTCGGTGATGACGCTCTCCTTCAGGAAACGGCCATCGGTACGGATGCGGCTGTCCTCCGGGATGCCGTTGAGGTAGCGGTTGGTCAGCAGACCCTGCGCCAGCGGGCTGAAGGCGATGATGCCCCTGTTCAGCCGGACAGCAGTCTCTTTCAGGCCGTTCTGCTCGATGGTGCGGTCAAAGATGGAGTAGCGGTTCTGGTTGATGACGAAGGGGACGTGGAGCTCGTCGAGGATGGCGCAGGCTTTTTCCAGCGTCTCACCGTTGTAGTTGGACAGGCCGGCATAAAGCGCCTTGCCGCTGCGCACCGCCTGCGCCAGAGCACCCATGGTCTCTTCCAGCGGGGTGTTGGGGTCCATCCGGTGGTGGTAGAAGATGTCCACATACTCGAGGCCCATCCGCTTCAGGCTCTGGTCGAGGCTGGCCAGCAGGTATTTCCGGCTTCCCCAGTCACCGTAAGGCCCTTCCCACATGGTGTAGCCCGCCTTGGTGCTGATGAGGAGCTCATCGCGGTAGGGGGCAAGATCTTCCTTGAGGATGCGGCCGAAGTTCTTCTCGGCGCTGCCCGGCTCGGGGCCGTAGTTGTTGGCGAGGTCGAAGTGGGTGATGCCGTTGTCGAACGCCGTGCGGCAGAGCAGGCGCATGTTCTCGAAGTTCGCGGTATCGCCGAAGTTGTGCCACAGGCCCAGCGAGACGGCGGGCAGCATCAGGCCGCTTTTGCCGCAGCGGTGGTAGGGCAGGGTGGAGTAGCGTGCAGGAGATGCAGCATACATGGCGGGAAACTTCCTTTCGTTCAGTTTACCCCATTGTAGCACGGAAAAACGGCAGAATCCACATAAAAGTGCAGCGCCCCGGCATCTTTGCTGCCGGGGCGCTGTGAGAAAAAAGAAGAAAAGACGAGAAGCTCAGATTCAGGCGTCAGCCTTGACGCTCCGGGCGGCCAGATAACGGGCCGGCTTCATGAGCAGTACGCAGCCGCCATTGAAGGCCAGAGAGCCGACGATGTACACCCCGAAGAAGAGAGGCAGATTCGCTGCAAAAGTTGCGCTGTCGATGCAGGCGACGGTCAGGTAGGCAAAGCCCACATTGTTCAGCACCTTGGGGGCGTAGGGGTGCAGGATGATGAGGATGAAGAGCACCACGCCCAGCGGCAGCAGCAGGCCCAGCATCCCGCCCAGAACAGGCGTCAGCGCACCGATGGCCAGCATCGCCAGCACCGTGAGCACCATGCCCACGAGGCCGCCCAGCTCCACGCTGATAAAGCGGTCTTTGATGTCGCCCTCCATCGTAAAGAGCATGATATTGCTCAGGAAAATGAGCCAGCTGTACTCAAACTCGATGGCGTGGAAAAAGGCGTTGGCGATCAGGATCCACACCACCATCATCAGGCGGAAGTAGAGCAGGAAACGCTTGGTCACAGTTTCGTTCATGGAAAAACTCACTTTCCAGAAGCTGCTTTCATAAGCGGGGTACAATGCTTGTGAAAACGGCTTCTTAACTTCGGCCTGCAAAAGCGGCTGGCCGGTCGTTTTTGTGTCGGATGAGGTTATTATACTCTGTCTGGAAGCAAAAGGCAATATTTACTTGCCAATATATGCAATAAAAACTTGCCAAGTTTCAAAAAACAGCTTCGTCTTGTTGCCCGGCGTGGTTTGGAGTATAATAAAACCGTAAAAGAAAAACACCCTTTTCAAGGAGGAGATAAAACATGAACAAACCGGTCCTGGTGGTCATGGCTGCCGGTATGGGCAGCCGCTACGGCGGCATGAAGCAGATCGATCCGGTGGGTCCCTGCGGTCAGGTCATCGTGGATTATTCCCTGTACGACGCCCGCCGCGCAGGCTTCGAGACGGTCATCTTCGTCATCAAGCACGAGATCGAAGAGGCTTTCAAAGCTGCCATCGGCGACCGCGTGTCCAGGGTGATGGACGTGAAGTACGCCTTCCAGCAGCTGGATGAGCTGCCCGAGGGCTACACCATCCCCGAGGGCCGCGTGAAGCCCTGGGGTACCTGCCACGCGGTGCTGGCCGCAAAGCCCTACATCCACGGCCCCTTCGCCGTCATCAATGCCGACGACTACTACGGCCCCGAGGCGTTCAAGGTCATCTACGATTACCTCTCCACTCACACCGACGGCGAGGTCTACGACTACTGCATGGTGAGCTACCTGCTCAAGAACACCGTTTCCGAAAATGGCAGCGTCGCCCGCGGCGTCTGCGCCCTCAACGAGGACAGCACCCTCCACAGCGTCACCGAGCGCACCCGCATCGAGACCTATGAGGGCGGCATCCACTACACCGAGGACGGCGGCGAGAGCTGGACGGACCTGCCCGGCGAGACGCCCGTAAGCATGAACCTCTGGGGCTTCGGCGAGAGCTTCGTGAAGGAAGCCGACCGGCGCTTTGCTCGCTGGCTGGACGAGAATCTGGAAAAGAACCCGCTCAAGTGCGAGTATTTCCTGCCGCTGGTGGTCAGTGAGCTCATCGGCGAAAAGAAAGCCGCCGTCAAGGTGCTGCGCAGCACCGATAAGTGGTATGGCGTCACCTACCGCGAGGATAAGCCCGTGGTGGTGGAAGCCATCGCTAAAAAGACGGCCGACGGCCTTTACCCGGAAGATCTCTGGGCTTAAGCTGCATAAAAAATACGGCCGGGACAGCGTCCCAGCCGTATTTTTATCTTTACTGGATGCCGAATCCGTTGAAGGAGTCGGGATATTCGTCCTCGAGCTGCTCGAGCAGGCTGCTGAGGGAGCGGTTGTCCTGACCGTGCCTCAGCTTGGGGTAGGCGCGGAGCATACGGCCCTTGCCCAGCAGATGGGTGCCGCGGCGGGTGCGGGCCTGCATGACCTGCGCACGGGCTGCCAGCTCTTCCTTGAGCTGTTCCAGCTGCAGGAATGCGGTGGTCTGCTCGGCTTTGCCCTGCGCGGCCAGCTTGACGGCCTTGGCCGCTTCGGCGGCGTTGAGGCGGGCAGTCTGGGAGGCGCGGCGTGCGGCCTCCATGGCCTCGTCGGCGCGGGTGCGCATGGTGGAAGCGGCCTCACGGGGCGACAGCTTGTCGTAGCTGTCCCGGGCCTCGGCGGCGGCCAGCTTGAGCTGCAGGCGGCTCTCGTCCATTTTCTGGTCCATGTCCAGCGCGGTGGTGCCAAGGAGCTCGGTCATGGCGTCGCTGACAGCATGCATACTGTCGGCCACCTTCTCGAGAGCGTCCAGCTCCCGGGCGAGGTCGGAGGCGGCGATGGCGGTAGCCACCACGTCAGCGGCATACACCGCGTAGAGCAGACACATCAGCACAAAGCCCACCAGCGGCGGAATGATGTTCACCAGCGCGGCAATGGTGGGATGGATGACCTTGACCATCACCATGGCACCCACGCCCCACATCAGCGAGAACTCAAGGCAGACATAGCCGCCGATGTTGAAGGGTTTGTCGGTGTAGTCCCACCAGCGGGTGCGGTAGAGCTTATACAGCGCCCATCCGCCCACCAGCTCCAAGGCACTGGGCAGGATGACGCCGCCGAGATACAGCAGCAACAGGTTATCTTCCAGCGGTGTGAGGAAGAAGAGCACCAGTATCATGCCGAAGCCGTAGATAGGGCAGACCGGGCCGTTCAGGAAGCCCCGGTTCACCAGCTGGCCGGTGGTGGCGGCGGCATACACCACCTCGACGCACCAGCCCAGACAGGAGTAGATGAGGAAAAACGCAAGGATATGATAAAGCGAGAAACCGCAGACTGTCGTATTGAGAAAAAACGACAAGGGGACACCTCCAGTCAGTTCTGTTTGCGGACGATCTTATATTCATCGCCCGGCTCAAAGTAAGGGCAGGCCGAAGTGGTATGGGAGAGATAGCGGGCCATCTCGTCCTCATCCAGTGCGCCGCCCTCGGCGCAGTACCAGCTGCCATATTCGTCCTGCTGGTTGTTCAGGCAGTATTCACAAGGGTCAGACATTGCCTTCACCCTCGGCCTTGGCCGAAGCTTCGGCCTCCGCCTGCGCGGCCAGCTTCTTGAGCACCTTCGGCTCCACCCAGGTCACGGAGTCGTCGCCGGCCTTCTTGCGGGCGATGAGGGCCTTGATCTTAATGCCCATCTCGGTGAACATCCCCTCATGCTCGGTGCGGATGTTCCACTCCGGCTCGTTCTCGTGGAGGTCGTAAGTCTGCCAGACGATGTCGTAGCCGGAAGCGGGGAAGTAGGTCAGGCTGTCGCGGAACAGGTCATCGTCGTCGGTCTTGAAGTAGATCTCGCCGCCGTCCTTGAGGAAATCGCGGTACTGGATGAGCTGACGGGGGTAGGTGAGGCGGTGCTTGTTGGAGGAAGCGTTCTTGCTCCACGGGTTGCAGAAGTTGATGTAGATGCGGCTGACGGTGTCCTCCGGGGTGATGACGCCCTTGATGCGCTCGATGTCGGTGCTCATGATCTTGACATTGTCGATGGGGCGGCCTGCCTCGGCGTAAGCGGCTTCGATTTTGCGCTTTGCGAGGATGAGCACCTTGTCGGTGATGTCGATGCCCAGATAGTTGTTCTCCGGGTGGGCGCAGG
>ENA-OYWP01000399-OYWP01000399.1-human-gut-metagenome-genome-assembly--contig:-NODE-399-length-12971-cov-4.252013_pt1 | contig 12971 bp, 10 predicted proteins | sample MGYA00244814_ERZ653404 | MGnify/ENA primary metagenome ERZ653404 (study PRJEB26926, sample SAMN06165044) | human gut metagenome | biome: ENVO:00009003; feature: ENVO:2100002; material: ENVO:00002003...
TACACCCTAGAGTTCGTCGGCAGCGTCAGATGTGTATAAGAGACAGGGACAGGGCCTTCAGCTCAATGGGCAGGCCGTGGGTATCAAAGCCGGGTACATAGGGAGCCTGGAAGCCCTCCATGTTCTTCTCACGGATGATGATGTCCTTGATGATCTTGTTCAGCGCGGTACCCATGTGGATATTGCCGTTGGCATACGGAGGGCCATCGTGCAGGATGAACTGAGGTTTGCCCTCGTTGTGCTTCATGAGCTGGTTGTACAGGTCGTTGTCGTCCCAATCCTTGAGCATGACCGGTTCCTTCTTGGGCAGACCGGCGCGCATCTCAAACAGGGTCTTGGGCAGGTTCAGAGTACTGTCGTACTGAGACTTATTCTTAGCCACTGGTTTTACACTCTCCTCTATTGGTTTTGCAATCGCAAACAGCGCAGCTACGCGCTTATTTTATCAAAACAGCTTTACGGCAAACAAATGATGCCTTGCTGTCGATGCTTAGGGAATTATTCGCTGAAGTTCACGCCCTGAAAGGCAGCGTTGGGGTCTGCCGGGGGCGGGTCGAGCTTGAGCTGAGATTCGTCCTTCTCCCAGAAGTCCTCGCTGGCCTTCTCGGGGGCGGCGTCTTCCGTCTCGGCAGCGTCCGCAGCGGGTGCTGCTTCCTCGGTGGTATCGGCATCCTCGGTTTCGGGCAGCTCAGCCTCGGCATCCTGTGCGGGGGCCTCCTCCTGCTGGAACTCCGGCAGACGGCTCAGGGACTCCACATGGGTGCGGTAAAGGTTCAGCACGTCGGACTTGAAGCGGGTGACCTCGAGACGAACGCGGTCATACTCGCGCTCTTCGGCCAGCTTTTTGTCGTTGGCCTCGCTGATGATCTCGTCGGCGCGGTCGCTGGCCTTCTGCAGCAGCTCGTTGGCATCCCGGATGATGTCGTCGCCGCGCAGATTTGCACGGTGCAGGATGTCTTCGGCCTTCTGGTTGGCCTCGCGGATGACGTTTTCGCCCATGCGCTGCGCATTGATGAGGGCGCTCTTGAGCATATCGCCGTCTGCCTCATAGCTCTGCATATTGCGGCGCAGGGTCTCGTTCTCGGCAGTCAGGTCGGCTACCTGCTTGCGCAGGGCCTCCATCTGCTCCGCATCCTGCCCGAGCTGCTGTTCTACCTTATCCAGAAAGTGGTCAACATCCTCGGTACGGTAGCCGCGGAGGTTCTTTTCGAATTGGACAGAGCGCACGTCCTGCGGTGTCAGCATAATGATCTCCTCCATTTTATCCAGTTGTCCTTCTCAATATTGGAAGAACTCAATGATTTGTCGGTCTTTTTTGCTCTTGCCCGGCAGGGCTGTGAGGCGGAAGCGCCCTTTGCCCCGCACTGTGAACACATCAGATTCGTATACCGGCGCATGGGCGCTGGAAACGGGCAGATGGTTGATCTCTACCCTTCCCGCTGCCACAAGCTCTGCGGCCATGCCCCGGCTGCACCGCAGCATAGCGGCAAGTACGGCATCCAGACGCAGCGACGATACGGTCGCGGTCTGTAACCGGCGCTCTGCCTGCGCAAACTCCGGTACTTCGTCCAGCGCCAGCTGCTGAGCCGTCACCTCGGTGCGGCCCACACTGCGCAGCTCCTGACAGATAAGGGCTGCAGCAGGCTCCAGCGCGAACAGATAAGCGGTACCCGGCTCCTCCGGCGGCAGAACGATGTCGCCCAGCGCCTCGCGGCGAAGCTCGAGCCCCATCAGGCTGCCCAGATAGTCCTTATGGACGGGCAGCTGCGCCCCGGCCAGCGCACGACACCTGAGCCGGACGCAGCAGACAGGGCTTGCAGGGTAACAGTCTTCCGGCTCGAGGCAGAGCACCCGGCGCTCGGCGTCGGGCCAGCCGCCCTCGAAGCGGCAACTTTCCTCCGGCGCACCGGCACGGTTGAGTGCCGCCTGCGCCAGCTGCTGTTCCCTGTCGCTCAGAAACGCCGAATAACGAGCGATGCCCCGGCCAAAAGCGGCGCGGGCCAGGTCCTCGACATGACGCATGAGGAAGCGTTCCTCATCGTTCTGCGCCGGGACGAAGCCCCGCACGGCACTTTGCTGGGTATCAATAGAACGCGCCATTGTTCTCCAGCTCGTCCAGCAGGTCGCCCATGATGTCTACATTGTAGGGAGTAATGATGAAGGTGCTGTTGGCCACCCGCTTGATCTGGCCGTTGTTGGCGTAGGCCACACCGGAGAGGAAGTCCACCAGACGGCGGGAAACTTCCTTGTTGGTGGATTCCAGATTCAGCACGACGGTGCGCTTGTTGTTCAGGTGGTCTGCAATGGTGCTGGCATCCTCGAAGTGCTCAGGCTTGACCAGAACGACCTTGAGCTGGGTGGTAGCATGGATGTTGACCACCTTGCCGTTCCGCTTGGGGGCTGCGCCCTCTTCGGGCTCGTCCTCTTCCTCGTTGCCTGCGACGCCGAGACCACTGTTGTTATTCACCATCTGAGGACCGTCGTCCATATACTGATCGTCGTAATCGTCCTCACTGCCGAAAAGCCCTTTTTTCAGGCTGTCCACAAAAGACATAGAAACTTGCTCCTTTCATTCGGGCAGCTCACGCTGCCTGGCACCCCTTTGTGAAAAAGAGTTGCTAATAGCTTTTTCTATTATCTGATTTTTTGCGTCAGATGTCAATAACTACAAAAGCTTTCCATCATACAAATTTTGTCCGGAGACGATGATCTCGTCGTAAAGGCGGACTTCGCTGACGGTTTTTGTCTTATCCGAGCTGCTGGGCATGACGATGCGGTACTCGCCGTCCGTCACCAGCGGATGGTCATTATCCACGGGGTCGATCTTGCAGAAACGGGCAAGATTGCCGTATTTGACATAGACGCCCGGGATGTAGTTCTCGCCCTGCGTCTCAGACTCGGTGCCGTCCTCTTTCAGGTAATGGATAGCGTCGATGGGGACGCGCAGGCCGGTGGTCTCGCCCACGATGATCTGGGCGCTGGCCCGGTTGAGCCGCAGCACATCACCGTTGATGATCTCGCAGGTGATGACGAAGCGGGCCAGACCGGTCGCTTCGTCGATGGTCACCTCGGAGACGGAGGCTTTGAGGGGCGTTTCCATCTGGCCGGGGAACTTTATCTTCACCGAGCGGGTCAGGGGCTTGCCGTTGTCGCCCAGCAGCTTCTCCCCTTCCTTGGCCGAACAGAGGCCGACATACCGCCACGCAAAGCCCGAGACGATCTTGCCCGCGCAGCCGTCCAGCGGCAGTTCGGGGTCAGAATTCAGATATGCCTGCAGGTCGGTGGTGTTCAGCGCGAGGATGTCGTCTGCCCCGGCGTTGAGTCGCCCGGTGGCAGAGCTGCGGATGAAGTAACCCGTCTGAGGGGCGGTGATCTGGGTCGGCTCTCCCAGCTGGGCCTGCACCTGCGCCGACTGCTCAGTGAGGGAGGCGATCTGGGCCGAGAAGTCCGAGACTTCACCGGTGATGACCCAGAGCTTGTTCTGAGCGAGGATGTAGTTTTCTTCGCCCTGGGCTGTCTCGTCGTAGGCAGAGCTGTCCAGCGCATCCATCATATCATAAAGCGCGGAAGCCCGCTCTTTTTTCAGAGAATCCAGCTGGGTGGCGGTGGTATTCTGAGAGCGCTGCAGAAGCTCGATCTGGTCGTTCAGGCTCGTGAGCTGCTGGCGGAGGCCCGCCTGCTCCGGGCTGCTGTAGATCTCCGCTACTGCAGCCCCCGCCGAGACGCGCTCGCCGTCGGCCGCGAGATAGCCCAGCGTTCCGCTGCCGGGAACATAGACCTCATCGAAGAGGAGAACTCCGTCGGCGTCCACCGTATCCGCCACGGTGGCAAGAAGTGCCGTCTCATAGGTGTTGGGCGGGAAGAGCACCTGCAGGGCCTGATAGCCCACATAGATGCCCGCCAGCACCACGACGGCGATGACGAAGCCTGCCAGCTTGCCCAAAGCGCTGGACGCGCCGGGATCAGAGCGTGGTCTATCCATCATAAAAGGTCACCCTTTCGCTAAAAATTCTTGGGTCAGCTGCACAGCCCGGGCTGTAACATCCGGCGCAGAGGCGTCCAGCCAGACCACGCCGTCCATATGGCGGAACCAGGTCAGCTGGCGCTTGGCGTAGTTGCGGGAGGCCTGCTTGAGCTTTTCGGTGCAGGCATCCAGCGGGGCCGTCCCCTCAAAATAGGAGAAGAGCTCCTTGTAGCCGATGGCCTGCGCTGCCGTGCGGTAGGTCTGGCGGTGGTCATAGACCAGCTTTGCCTCATCGAGGAGGCCGGCGTCCAGCATCTTGTCCACCCGCAGGTCGATGCGGCGGTAGAGCTGGGTGCGATCGGGAAAGTCCAGACCCAGCACCAGCGAACGATAGGGCCGCTCCAGCGGGAGGGACTGGGCTTTCTGCTCGCTCAGACGCTTGCCGGTGGCCCGGAAATGTTCCAGCGCCCGCAGGACCCGCACCTGATTGTTCGGATGGATGGCGGCGGCGGCTTCCGGGTCGGCAGTCTGCAGCTCTTTGTACATGGCCTCTGGGCCTTTTTCAGCCAGCTCAGCGGCCAGCTGTTCCCGCAGGCCGTCCGGCGTCTTCTCGGCGGCGAAGCGGACACCGTACAAAAAGCTCTGGACATAGAGGCCCGTGCCGCCCACGAGGATGGGCAGACGGCCCCGGGCGGAAATGTCCGCCTCGAGCGTTCCGGCCAACGTCACGAAATCCGCCACGCTGAAGGGCTCATCCGGCTCCAGAATATCCACCGCATGGTGCGGGATACCGTGGGTCTCTTCGGGCGCGACCTTCGCCGTACCGACGTCTAATCCTTTATAGATCTGCATCGAGTCGGCGCTGATGACTTCGCCCTCGAAAGCTTCGGCCAGCGCCACGCCGAGAGCGGTCTTGCCGGTGGCAGTGGGGCCGACGACGGCCAGCACCGGATGCTTCTGATTTTTATCACACGATTCGGCCAAACTGCTTTTCCAGCTCCTTTCGGGTGAGTTTGAGAACGCAGGGGCGCCCATGGGGGCAGAAAGGCGGCACTTCGCCGGAGAGAATTTTTTCGGCCAGCGCCATCAGCTCCTGCGGCGAGGTGTGGTCGCCCGCCTTGATGGCGGCGCGGCAGGAGATGGAATGGAGCACCCACTCTGTCCGCTCGTTCAACGCGTCGCGGCTGCCGTGGGCCAGCTTTGCCGCCAGCTCGACCAACAGATCTTCGGCACTGCTCTGCTCCACATCAGCGGGGACCGAGCGCAGGCAGACCGAGCTGCCGCCAAAATCGCTCACCTCGAGGCCGGCGCTTTCCAGCAGGTCGAGGTTGGCCAGCAGAGCGGTCTTTTCCTCGGCGGAGAGCTCCACCACCAGCGGCTCCAGGAGAAGCTGACTGGGAACATCGCCGTAGTGGGCGGCCAGTTTCTCGAAGAGCTGGCGCTCATGGGCGGCGTGCTTGTCAATGATGCAGATCTCGTCGCCCCGCTCCGCGAGGATATAGGTTCGGAAGATCTCGCCCACATACCGCAGAGGCTCCGGGCCATCCTGAACGTCAAAGCCCAGCTGCTCCGGGGCTGCGCTCTGCTGAGGTTCATCCGAAGCCTCCGGCAGCGGCGGACGCTCCGGTTCATCCGGGACAGGCTCCCACGCGGCCATATGATCGCGGGTGACATCCGGCAGGTCGATGTCTGCCTCGATGTCCAGCTGTGACTCACTGGATGCAGCCCGGAAGGGCGGCGGCTCAAGGGCACTTTCCTTCTGCGGCGACTCAGGACTGTGAAGGGCAGCGTTCATCGGAAGAGGCTCGAAGGCCGCAACCGTTGTCCATGTGTGTTCTGATGCCGGCGCAGCCTTTTCCGGGGCTTTTACGGGCAGCGGGAGGATGTCCCGCTCCGAGGCAGAAGGCTGTGTCGTGCGGGGTGTCACAGACGCTGCCGGTGCCGCCGGGCGGAAAGGGTTTTCCTCCGGGTGCGGCAGGCTTCCCGGCTCTGCCTGACCCGAAATCACCGCTGAAAGGCCTGTAAAGTTATTGTTCTTTACAGCATTTTCTTCTTTATTTCCGCTATTTTCATGTTTGTTGGATACATTGTTTTCCTTCTCACTGTCAAAGACGAACTGTCTCTCCCCTGTACCAGGCTGGCTCAGCGCCAGCTTGACAGCATGGTAGACGAGGTCGAAGATGTCGTTTTCCCGGGCAAAGCGGACTTCTGTTTTTGCCGGATGGACGTTGACATCCACAAGGTCGGCAGGCATCTCAAGAAGCAAGATCCCTCCAGGAAACTTTCCCTGCATCGTGGTACCCTTGAACGCCATCTCCATGCCCGCCATCATGGTGCGGTTGCGGACATAGCGGCCATTGATATAGAAATACTGCATACTGCGGCTGGCGCGGCAGCTGCGGGGCTGGGTGATGAGCCCCCAGACCCGGTAAACACCCTCACGGTTATCAACCTCCACGAGGTCACGGCTGAACTCCCGGCCCAGCACGGCATAAGCCGCGCTGCGGAGCTGGCCGTCACCGGGGGTGACATACTGCAGTTTGCCTTCGCGGATGAACTTGAAGCTCACCTCGGGGTGGCTCAGAGCCACATGGCCCACGATGTCGGCCACGAAAGTACCCTCGCTGGAATCCTTTTTGAGGAATTTCATCCGGGCAGGAGTATTGAAAAAGAGGTCACAGACCCGGATGGTGGTGCCGACGCCTCGCGCACCCGGCTCGATGGGCTGCTCTTCCCCGCCCTCGATACGGTAGAGGGAAGCGCACTCGTCGGCCTCGGTGCGGGTAAGCACTTCGACGCGGGCCACGCTGGCGATAGAGGCCAACGCTTCGCCGCGGAAACCCAGCGTGTGGATGCTGGTGAGGTCGTCTTCTGTCCGAATCTTGCTGGTGGCATGGCGGATGAAAGCCGTGGGGATGTATTTTGCCTCGATGCCGGTGCCGTTGTCGCTGATTTCAATCAGACGAACGCCGCCCGACTCGATTGAGACGGTGATTTGAGACGCACCGGCGTCGATGGAGTTTTCCAGAAGCTCCTTGACGACCGATGCGGGCCGCTCAACCACCTCACCGGCGGCAATAAGTTCTGCCGTGTGCTTGTCGAGAACGTGTATCTCTGCCATTCGTTTCCCTCCGTTTCAAATAAAATCAGCCATTCAGGCTGCCGCTCAGGGTCTTTTTCAGCTCATACAGGAAGTTCAGTGCCTCGATGGGGGTCAGGGTCTCAACGTCCAGTGCCTCGAGCTTTTCCATCATCTCGCTGGGGACGGCAGGCGAAGAATACTCCTGCAGGGCGTCGAAATCCATCTGCTCCACCTTGTTCTTCGGGGCAGACGCTTCCAGAGTGCGCAGCACCTCGTGGGCGCGGCGCGTCACGGTGCCGGGCAGACCGGCCAGCTTCGCCACCTCGATGCCGTAGCTGTCGTCGGCGGGGCCGCGAATGATGCGGCGGAGGAAAGTGATGTCCTCTCCCCTCTTTTTGACCGCGATGTTGTAGTTTTTGACGCCCTCGATGGCCCCTTCCAGGTCAGTCAGCTCGTGGTAATGGGTGGCGAAGAGGGTCTTGCAGCCGAGGCCCTTGGCCGGGTCGGAGATATGCTCCACGACGGCCCGGGCGATGCTCATGCCGTCGAAAGTAGAGGTGCCGCGGCCAATTTCGTCCAGCACAACGAGGCTCTTGGGTGTGGCGTTCTTGAGAATTTCGGCCACTTCGGTCATCTCGACCATGAAGGTGGACTGGCCGGCGGCAAGGTCGTCCGATGCGCCAATGCGGGTAAAGATGGCATCCACGACGCCCACATGACAGCTGGACGCTGGGACGAAGGAGCCGATCTGTGCCATCAGGGCGATAAGGGCGTTCTGGCGCATATACGTCGATTTGCCTGCCATATTCGGGCCAGTGATGATGAGACAGCGGTCAGTGGTGCAGTTGAGCCTGGTATCGTTGGGGACGAAGAGGCTGCCTTTCAGCATCTGCTCGACCACCGGGTGGCGGCCCTCGGTGATGGTCAGCTCGTCGCTGTCATCCACCACAGGGCGGCAGTAGTTGTTTTCAGCGGCCACCTGCGCCAGCGCCGCCAGCACGTCCAGCTCGGCCACAGCATTTGCCGTTCGCTGGATGCGGTCGAGCTGACCGCCGATCGTTTCCAGCAGTTCCGAGAAGAGCCGGTGCTCCAGCGCAATGAGACGCTCATGCGCACCTAAAATCTTGCTTTCCAGCTCTTTCAGCTCCTGGGTGATATAGCGCTCACCGGAGGTGAGGGTCTGCTTGCGGATGTAGGTCTCGGGGACCATGGATTTATAGGAGTTGCTGACTTCGATGTAGTAGCCGAAGACGTGATTGTAGCCAATTTTCAGCTTGGGGATGCCGGTCTCCTGCCGCAGGCGCGTTTCCAGCTGGGCGAGGACGCCCTTGGTGTTGTCGCGGATGGAGCGCAGCTCATCTACCTCGGGGTGGTAGCCTTTGGCGATGACGCCGCCGTCCTTGAGGGTGGAGGGCGCTTCCGGGTCGATGGCGGCAAGGATGGCCGTCTTCACGTCATCCAGCAGGTCGATTTGTCCCGCAAGCGCAGTCAACTCCGGGCAGCTGCAGCTCTCGGCCTGCGCCCGCAGTTCCGGCAGGCGCTCACAGGTCTGGGCCATCGTGTAGATCTCCTTGGGGGTGGCGGAGCCGTAGACCGCGCGGGTCATCAGGCGCTCGAGGTCGGCGATGTAGTGGAGCTGTTCGATCAAATCGCCCCGCTGCATGGTCTGGTTCACGAGGCTTTCCACCGCGTTGAGGCGGCGGTTGATGGCGGCGCTGGAAATGAGCGGCTGCTCGATCCAGCTGCGGAGCATCCGCTTGCCCATGGCGGTGCTGGTCTTGTCCAGCACCCAGAGCAGCGTTCCCCGCTTTTCGCGACCCCGCAGCGTCTCGGTGAGCTCGAGGTTGGCTCGAGTGACCTGCGACAGCCGCATGAACTGGGCTTCATTATACGTGATGACCGTTTTCAGGCGCTCGACGCCTTTAATTTGCGTATCATGGAGATATTCCAGCAGCGCGGCCATTGCAAAGCGGACAAGGCCGTCTTCTGTGATACCGGTCTTTGCGGCCCAGTCGCGGCCAAACTGGTTCTCGAGGGAGATGGCCACGAGGCCCGGGGCGTACCGCTCCTCTTCCACCAGCTCGACGGCGCAGTTCATATTCTTTTTGATGTAGGCAGTGATCTCCCGGCAGTCCAGCAGGCCCGGATTCATCAGCACCTCGCTGGGGTTGTAGCGGCAGAGTTCCGCAATGACCGCCGGGGCGATCTTCTCCCGCTTGAGCTCTGTGATATGGGCCGTGCCGGTGGAAACGTCCGCGAAGCAGAGGCCTGCTGCGCCGCCTTTCAGGAAAACACTCGCAATGTAGTTGTTTTTGTCATCCTGAAGCATACTGCTCTCAATGACGGTGCCGGGCGTGACCACGCGGATGATGTCGCGCTTGACAAGGCCCTTGGCCTTTGCCGGGTCTTCCACCTGCTCACAGATGGCGACCTTATAGCCCTTCGAGATGAGGCGGGCCACATAGCCCTCGTAGCTGTGGAATGGTACGCCGCACATGGGCGCGCGCTCTTCAAGGCCGCACTGCTTGCCCGTGAGGGTCAAATCCAACTCCCGCGAAGCTGTGAGCGCATCGTCGAAGAACATCTCGTAGAAGTCACCGATGCGGTAGAATAGAATCTCATCCTTATGTTGTTTTTTGATCTCCAGATATTGCTGCATCATGGGCGAAAGCTCTGCCATGACCGTTCACCTTCCTCCCCTAGTTATCGGTTTGCCATCCAAAACCGCCTGTTGCAAGCAAAACGCGGCCCTGCATTGCACAGCCGCGTTTTGTGTTTCATGGTTTAAGCCTTAGTGGCAGCCGCCGCAGGTGGAGCAGCTACCGGTGCAGGAAGCGGAAGGCTCCTGCACGGTCATGGGGTCGCCGCCGTTCATTGCAGTGTTGATGATGGCGTCGATATAGTTCACGAGGGCCTCACAGTCGCGCTTTGCCTCGTTGTAGGCCACCATGCCGTCGTCGGCCATGATCTTGCCGTAGAGGTCGTTCACCTTCTGGTTCAGCTCGGCGATGCGCTCATCGCTGCGCTCGGGCTTTCCGATCTCATTGTTCAGGTCCATACGGGCCAGATTGAACTCACCGATGAGGTTCTGCAGTTCCTCGTCCTTGTCGTTCATTTTGCGGGCCTGGTCCATAGCCAGATAGCGAGAGTCGGTCTGAAGTGCCATGGCGGCACGCTTGAAAAGGTCGATGCAATCCATTGTAATAGTCTCCTTTTATCGTTCCTGTGTTATATATTAGGATGGTGTATCCAGAATATCATGATTCAACCAATTCGCCCAGCAGGACGGTGGCACGGGCGCCCGTGAGGCGCACCATCGCATAGCTGCCCATGAAGGCGGGGTCAGCCTTGAACTCGACGGTAAGGTTGTTGTCGAGACGGCCCGAGAGGGTGCCTTCATTGCGGCCATAGCCCTCCACGAGGACGCGGACGGTCTGGCCCACCTGAGCCTTCACGAGGGCCATTGCGATTTCGTCCTGGGCCTTGAGCAGGCGGGTCATACGGTCAGTCTTCTCCTTGCGAGGAGTGGGGTCGGGCATATCTGCCGCCTTGGTGCCGGTGCGCTTGGAGTAGATGAAGGTGAACAGCTGCATATAGCCCACCTTCTGCACCAGCTCAAGGGTCTTCTGGAAGTCCTCTTCGGTCTCACCGGGGAAGCCCACGATGATGTCGCTGGAGAAGGTAATGCCGGGGACCTTCTTCCGGGCATACTCGATGAGTTCGAGGTAGTGCTCCACGGTATAGTGACGGTTCATCTGGACAAGCAGACGGTCAGATCCGCACTGCACCGGCAGATGCAGATGCTTGCAGATTTTCGGCTGAGCCGCGATGGTGTCGATGAGCTTGAAGCTGGCGTCCTTCGGGTGGCTGGTCATGAAACGGATGTGGTAGTCGCCCGGGACGGTGCAGAGCAGGTTGAGCAGGTCGGAGAAATCCACCTGATCCTCGAGGCCCTTGCCGTAGCTGTTGACATTCTGGCCCAGAAGGGTGATCTCCTTATATCCTGCCTCCACGAGACTCTTGAACTCGGCGAGGATGTCGCCGGGCTTGCGGCTCTTTTCGCGGCCGCGGACATAAGGCACGATGCAGTAGGTGCAGAAGTTGTCACAGCCATACATGATGGGTAGCCAGGCACGGAACTCGCTCTCACGGCGGATGGGGATATTCTCCACGATGACGGGGCGCTGAGCCGGCTCCATGAGCACCCGCTTGTGCTTCTGCAATTTCTGAGCGATGAGCTGGGGCAGCGTGTCGATGCCGTCCACACCGAAAACGAGGTCCACGTAGGGGTAGCTCTGGCGCAGCTTTTCTACAACGTGCTTCTGGTTGGCCATGCAGCCGCAGAGGCCGATGATGAGGCCGTGCTTCTTCTCTTTCAGGCCCTTGAGAGCGCCCACGTTACCGAAAACACGCTGCTCGGCGTGCTCACGGACGGCGCAGGTGTTGAAAAGGATGAGGTCGGCGTCCTCAGGTTTGTCACACAGGCCGTAGCCGATGTCCATCAGCACACCCTTGATGCGCTCGCCGTCGTTGACATTCTGCTGGCAGCCGTAGCTGTGGACGAAGGCCAGCGGCGGGGTGTCATAGGCCAGCTTGACCAGCTCTGCCGCCGCGTTGTTATGTTCAAATGCTATGTACTCCAATGAAACCATCCTTCTCTGCCGCTGGGGACACACCTCCGGCAGCAGACATACTGATACTATAAAGAAAGCTCTTTATAGTATACCCTTTTTGGCCTTGGAGGGCAAGAGTTTATTTTTACTGAGCCTGCTTGCCGGCGCACGCCTCGCACAGGCCGAACAGCACCACGGCACAGTCCTGCACGACGCCCTTCTGGTTGCGCACCAGCTTCATCACCTGCTTTTCGTCCACGTCAGCGTCCACGACGCCGCCGCAGCAGTTGCAGTAGAGGTGGCTGTGCCAGCCCAGAGTGTGGTCGAAGCGGTCAGCCTTGCCCGGGATGGAGACGCGGCGGACGCGGCCTGCATCTACGAGACTGTTGAGGTTGCGGTAGACGGTACCAAGGCTCAGGCCGGGACATTCCCTGGCTGCGAGGTCGAAAATCTCCTCGGCAGTAGGGTGGTCGCAGAGCTGCTCCACTTTCTGCAGTACCAGCTCGCGCTGTTTGGAATAACGCATGGTCTTTCTCCTTTTTCTGATGGGGTGTGTATCGGGATAAAGGCCGGGTTCAGAGCTTGTCTTCCCCCTTGATCTTCGCCCAGTAGGCCCGGGCGGCCTGTTCGGTGCGGTTGTCGCCGAACGTATAGTATTTCACGTCCTTGAGCAGGTCGGGCAGATATTGCTGGTCCACCCAGTGGTTCTCATAGTCGTGGGCGTACTTGTAGTTCTGGCCCTTGACGGCAGCATCTTCGCCGTCGAAGTGCTTGTTCTGCAGCTGGCGCGGGATGGGGCCGGTGCGCCCCGCCTGCACATCGGCGATGGCCGCATTGATGGCGTCGTGGGCGCTGTTGGATTTCGGGCTGGTTGCCACGAGAATGACGGCATCGGCCAGCGGGAGCCGGGCTTCCGGCAGACCCACCATGTTGGCTGCGTCCACTGCTGCCTTGACGATGGGGATGATCTGCGGGTATGCAAGGCCCACGTCCTCACAGGCGCAGACCATCAACCGGCGGCAGGCCGAGGGCAGGTCGCCCGCTTCCAGCAGACGGGCCAGGTAGTGGAGGGCGGCGTTGGGGTCGGAGCCGCGCATGGACTTCTGGTAGGCCGACACGATGTCGTAGTGGTCGTCGCCGTCCCGGTCGTACCGCATGGCCGTGCGGCGGGTGACCTGCTGTATCATCTCGAGGGTGATGTGCTTTCCGGTTCCGTCCACGGGGGCCGCCGTCACCACGAAATCGAGACACCCCAGCGCCTTGCGCCTGTCTCTTATACACATCTCCGAGCCCACGAGACTAGCGCTCATCT
>ENA-OYWP01000406-OYWP01000406.1-human-gut-metagenome-genome-assembly--contig:-NODE-406-length-12796-cov-5.231301_pt1 | contig 12796 bp, 9 predicted proteins | sample MGYA00244814_ERZ653404 | MGnify/ENA primary metagenome ERZ653404 (study PRJEB26926, sample SAMN06165044) | human gut metagenome | biome: ENVO:00009003; feature: ENVO:2100002; material: ENVO:00002003...
GTAATAATTGCTAAAACTTAAAAACAATGAAAAAACTATTTATATACGGAACCATAGTTTTAATGGCCTTGACAAGTTGCAATGATTTGCTTGACAAAGAGCCGTTAGACACTTTCTCCAATACCCCAGAGTACTGGAGCAACACTGACAATCTGGAAAACCAGTGCAATACTTTCCTCAACAACTACTCCGGCTACGGAAACGGAAGTGGCGGAGGATGGTTCTATTTCAAAACCTTAAGTGATGACCAGGTAGACAATGACTCACATACCTGGACTTACACAAACGTGGTTGCCAAATCTAGTAACTGGTCCGATCCATTTGTTGAAATCCGTCGTGCCGCTTACATCATAGAGGGTGTACGCTCGTCTTTCCTGGATAATGCCGTAAAGGCTAACTATGAAGGAATCGCCCGTTTGAATCGTGCATGGGAGTACTTTCAGCTTGTGCGCATGTACGGCGATGTACAATGGATAGACAAAGTGATAGATTCGAACGATAAGGAAACCCTTCTTGCAGAACGTACCGACCGCGACATTGTTATGGACAATGTCCTGGATGACTTAAAATATGCCTGTGAGAACATGACCGGTACCAACAAGCAACGTTTCAATAAAGACATGGCGCTTGCTATGACAGCCGACATTTGTTTATGGGAAGGCACATTCTGTAAATACCGCACCCAAAACGAAAACGGAAAAGCTGCAGACAACACCCGGGCACAGAAGTTTTTGCAAGAGTGTGTAATAGCCTGTGAAGCTCTGATGGCCAAGAACTATAAATTAAGAGAAGATTATCAATCCATCTATAACTCGGTCGACCTCTCCAAGGATACGGAAATCATTTTCTACAAACCTTACTCCAAAGATGCCTTCATGCATTCCACTATCGATTATACAGTAAACACGAGTGGCACACATGGCATGTCAAAGGATGCATTTGACAGCTACCTGTTTTTGGACGGAAAGCCGCTGGCTACAACGGAAGAGAACACAAACGATGCGGCTACACTTGTTAACGGCGAATATTCACTGGCAAACGTACTTGCAGTCCGCGACAAACGCCTGGCAGCTACTATCGATCCGGTATTGGCATTCAGAGGGCATGCTTACAGCCGTGCCGGCGTAGCTCCTTTCACAGCATCGACAGGCTATGGAGTAGCCAAATTCGACAATACGTCTCTGGATCTCTACAATCGTAACCAAATTGGTACTGCCTATACAGATGCCCCCATCTACTGGCTTTCCATTATCTATCTGAACTATGCAGAAGCAAAAGCAGAATTGGGTACATTGACACAGCTCGATCTAAATAACACAATCAATAAATTACAAGCCCGCGCCGGTCTGCCTGATATGACAACCACCCCGGCAGACGATCCTGCCAATAATATGGGAGTTAGCAATTTGATATGGGAAATCCGCCGTTGTCGCCGTTGCGAACTTATGTTTGACAACTGGTACCGTTATTGGGATCTCATCCGTTGGCATCAATTGGAATTATTGGATAGCAAGAAGCATCCTAATGTCTTTTTGGGTGCCAATCTGGAAAATGTGGCCAATCCTGAAGAAACTTTGAAAGGCAAATACCTCGATGCTTCCGACGGCCAGAACCGTATTTACGAAAGAAAACACTATCTCTATCCGATACCAACCGGACAATTGACTCTAAACAAAAATATGAAACAGAATTTAGACTGGGAAATATCGAATAAATGAATGAAATCGACAATCCTATACGGTGTCTCATCAAAGTTTAACTAAGAAAAAAGTACCTGACAAGAAAAAACGAGTCAGGTACTTTTTTTTAAATATAGCATCTCGAGTATCAGATAGAACCGCTGTTTTTTAATTGCAAATTAATAATTATAATATCAAATATTTGCAAATAAGTGTTTTTGATATTAAAATAAAGAGTATCTTTGTCCATATGAACTTTCCTTAATACTATATATATGAAGAAACTACTACTATTAACCATTCTGCTGTGTAGTTCACTGTTGTGTCAGGCACAAAAGGAACGCCCGATTCTGGGCGATGAGCAGACCGCAGAATATTTTCCAATTCTAAAAGGTAAACGGATTGCCATCTTTTCCAATCATACCGGCATGGTGGGAGACAAGCACTTACTGGATATCCTATTGGAAAATGAATTCAATGTAGTAGCCATATTCTCACCCGAACATGGTTTTCGCGGAAATGCAGATGCAGGAGAACACGTATCCAGCTCTGTCGATAAGAAAACAGGCGTGCCTATCCTTTCCCTTTATGACGGAAAAGACAAGAAACCGAGTGAGGCATCCATGAGGAAGTTCGACATACTGGTAATCGATATACAGGATGTAGGCTTACGATTTTATACCTATTATATAACAATGTGCCGGTTGATGGACGCTTGTGCCGAATATAACCGCAAGGTATTGCTGTTGGACCGGCCCAATCCGAACGGACATTACGTGGACGGGCCCATATTGGATATGAAATATAAATCCGGAGTAGGCTGGCTGCCCATCCCCATTGTGCATGGCATGACTCTGGGCGAACTGGCACTAATGGTAAACGGAGAACGTTGGCTACCGGCTTCACGCGTATGCGACCTCATCGTCATACCTTGCAAGAACTACACGCATCAGACAAAATACACATTGCCGGTTCCACCATCTCCCAACCTTCCGAACATGAAATCGGTCTATTTATATCCGGCTACTTGTTACTTCGAAGCAACTCCCGTCAGTTTGGGAAGAGGCACCTCCTTCCCCTTCCAAATATACGGCCACCCTAATATGACAGGTTACACTTACAGCTTCACGCCCAAAAGCGTTCCCGGAGCTAAGAATCCGCCCCAGCTGAACAAGCTATGCCATGGCGTAAATCTCAGCAATATGAGCGATGAGGAAATCTGGAAACGAGGAGTAGACCTGAGCTATATAATTGATGCTTATAAAAACTTGAATATGGGCGATCATTTCTTCCGCCCTTTCTTCGAACTGCTGGTAGGCACAGACTATGTCCGGAAGATGATAAAAGACGGAAAGAGCGCGGAAGAAATTAAAAGCTGTTGGAAAGGCGATGTGGAAAGGTTCAAAGAGCAAAGGAAGCCCTATTTGCTCTACAAAGAATAGCCATCCATAGAAAATAATTACTGATTAACCTGTAAATACTAATACCCAAGCTCCATAATGAATCCACTATCCGTTATCATTACTATTGCCGCCTATTTTATAATACTGTTCACAGTATCCTACATTGCCGGCAGAAAAGCAGACAATGCGGGTTTCTTTGTAGGCAACCGCAAGTCATCCTGGTATGTGGTAGCCTTTGCAATGATTGGTTCCAGCATATCGGGAGTGACATACGTGTCTGTACCCGGCATGGTTGCTTCCAGTAGTTTCGGATATCTACAAATGGTATTGGGCTTCGTAGCCGGGCAGTTAATCATTGCTTTTATTTTGACACCATTGTTCTACCGGATGAATTTGGTTTCCATTTATGAATACTTGGAGAACCGCTTCGGAATGTCTTCATACCACACCGGAGCGTGGTTCTTTTTTATCTCTAAAATGCTGGGAGCAGCAGTACGCTTATTCCTGGTTTGCCTGACCTTGCAACTACTGGTTTTTGAACCGTTTGGCCTGCCGTTTATTCTAAATGTGGCTATCACCGTAGCATTGGTATGGTTGTACACATTCCGCGGTGGAGTGAAATCACTTATCTGGACAGATTCCTTGAAAACTTTTTGCCTTGTTGTCTCTGTGGTGTTATGCATCTGTTACATAGCTTCCGACCTGAACCTGTCTCTTACAAGCATGATAAGCACGATTGCCGACAGTGACATGTCCCGCATTTTCTTTTTCGATGACATCAACAGCAAACAATATTTCTTCAAGCAGTTTTTCGCCGGAGCGTTCACCATGGTAGCCATGACTGGATTAGACCAAGATATGATGCAACGCAATCTCAGTTGTAAAAACTTCAAAGACTCGCAAAAGAATATGATCACCAGCATCATTTCACAGTGCTTCGTTATTCTGCTGTTCCTGATGCTAGGTGTGTTGCTTTACACATTTGCCGACAGCCAAGGCATACAAGTGGATAAAAGCGATAAACTCTTCCCCGTAATCGCCACCGGGAATTACTTCCCTGTCATTGTAGGTATTCTGTTTATCATCGGACTGATTTCCTCCGCCTATTCGGCAGCCGGCTCTGCATTGACTGCACTCACAACGTCTTTCACCGTAGATATTCTAGGCACGAAAGGCAAGACGGAAGAAGAGGTTGTGAAAATCCGGAAACGGGTGCACGTGGGAATGGCCGTAATAATGGGGGTCACTATCTTTGTGTTCAATCTGTTGAACAATACCAGCGTAATCGATGCCGTATATATTCTGGCAAGCTACACATACGGTCCTATCCTGGGTCTGTTTGCCTTCGGCATCTTTATGAAGCAGCAAGTGCATGATAAATATATACCGGCAGTAGCTGTCGCTTCCCCGTTTCTCTGTTTTATCCTGCAAAAGAATTCGGAGGCATGGTTCAACGGTTATCAGTTCAGCTATGAGTTGCTCATATTCAACGCATTGTTCACATTCATCGGACTCTGCATATTGATAAGAAAAAACAAGAAAAACATTTAACTTAATACGTCATCATCATGAATGTAAGACTTCACTTTTTATTCAGTATGCTTGTCGCCGTCCTTATCCCCCATACGGGCGGCGCGCAAGAACTCTCTCCAGAAATCCGCCAAGAAATAGGAAAATTTCTGGATGCTACCGCGCGAAAAGAGGTATCCATAGGACACATCACGATTGACTCCGTTGCCATAAAGGGTAACGCTCTGCAACTGTTTGCCAACATGAACTGTTCCTACATTCCTTTCCGGGAAAATAACGTGGCAGAGATTTATCAAGGAATCAGCGCCTTGTTACCGGCCGAACTTACAAAATACAGATTGCAGTTACATACCAATAAACACTGTATTGAAGAACTGATACCTCAGGCGCTTCGTTCAAAAAAAGATAAAAAAGCCCTGGTATTCAGCCAAGAAGTGAAAAAGCCTTTGGTGACCAAAGTATCCAGACCCTATACGCCCACTAACGGATTGCAGAATCGCCACATAGCCTTATGGCAAAGCCATGGTTTCTACTATGAGCCGAAACTAGACCGTTGGGAGTGGCAACGCGCCCGCTGTCTTCAGACTGTGGAGGACCTGTATACACAAAGTTTTGTTCTCCCCTACCTCGTCCCGATGCTGGAAAATGCCGGAGCCAATGTGCTGATTCCACGTGAGCGTGACTACCAGACTGCCGAAATCATTATTGATAACGACGGTTGCCTCAATACACGCTCCATTTATACGGAAAAGGTAACCGACAAGCCTTGGATGCAAGGTGTCGGAAAAGGTTTTGCACATCTACGCCCGTTATACACCGATTTTGAGAATCCATTTAAAGAAGGAACATTCCGCACCATAGAGACTATTAAGAAAGGAAAAGAAAGCGTTGCCGAATGGATACCCGAAATTCCCCGGGACGGACAATACGCAGTCTATGTATCCTATCATACCGTCCCGAACAGCAGTGATGACGCCCTCTACACCGTCCACCATAAAGGCGGAGCATCCCGGTTCAAAGTCAACCAGCAGATGGGCGGTGGTACCTGGATTTATTTAGGCACTTTCGGTTTCGACGCAGGACAGGATAATGCATACAAAGTAACCTTGAGCAATCGTTCCGCCAAAGCCGGACAAACAGTGACAGCCGATGCGATCAAAATAGGCGGCGGCATGGGTAACATTGCCCGTCGCATTTCGGAAGAAGGTGCTACGGATAATCTGAAAAGCTCCGATAAAACCGCCAATTCATCGGATGAAACCAAACAGACTAAAACCACACATCAGTCACCCTATACAGCCATATATCAGGAAAGCGGCTATCCGCGTTTCTGCGAAGCCGCCCGTTATTGGATGCAATGGGCAGGCATCCCGGACAGTGTGTATTCGGAAAGTCAGGGTAAGAATGATTACACAGATGATTATAAAAGCCGCGCTATATGGGTGAACTATCTCGCCGGTGGTTCTGCTGCCAATCCCACAGAAAGAGGTCTGAACATTCCGGTAGATATGGCATTCGCCTTCCATTCGGATGCCGGAACCACACTCAACGACTCCATCATCGGAACACTCGGCATTTACCAAACTGACTCCTACAAGGGGGTGTTCGCCAACGGCGCGTCACGCTATCTCTCACATGATTTGACGGACCTGATTCAGTCCAATATCGTGCGCGATATCCGCACTCTTTACGAACCCCAATGGACACGCCGCGGAAAATGGAATCAATCGTATTACGAAGCGCGTGTACCCCAAGTGCCGACTATGCTGCTTGAGTTACTTTCCCACCAGAATTTCGCAGATATGCGATACGGGCTTGATCCGCGTTTTCGCTTTACGGTAAGCCGCGCCATCTACAAAGGAATGTTGCAGTTCCTCTGCTCACAATACCGCACGAACTATATCGTGCAGCCTTTACCGGTCGACCACATGGCCCTGCGTATGATAAGTGAAAATGAGATTGAACTAACCTGGCAAGCAGTAGCCGATCCATTGGAACCGACAGCCAATGCCGAAAAATACATTGTCTACACCCGTACCGGCAACGGCGACTTTGACAACGGCGTAGTAGTAGATAAAAACAGCTATCGCACCACGCTTCCGGCGGGTGTTGTATGCAGCTACAAAGTAACCGCCCTCAACAAAGGTGGTGAAAGTTTCCCCTCCGAAATACTTTCGGCAGGGCAGGCTTTCAACAGCAAAGGGACCGTATTGGTAGTGAATGGGTTTGACCGCATCAGTGCACCCGCTGATTTTGTCGCTGCCCCTCCGGCAGATACATTGCTTGCCGGCTTTCTGGATGAATTAGACCATGGAGTGCCCTACACCAAAGACATCAGTTATATAGGAAAAATGAAAGAGTACCGTCGCTCCATCCCCTGGATGGATGATGACGCGTCCGGTTTCGGTGACAGTTACAGTAATTATGAGACACAGGTCATCGCCGGAAACACGTTCGATTATCCGGCCCTGCATGGAACTGCCATACTGAAGGCAGGTTACTCCTTTGTGTCATGCAGCGACGAAGCCGTTGAAGATGGGCAAATAACCTTGGACGATTATAAATACACCGATCTTATCCTCGGCAAAGAATGTCAAACCAAGATAGGTAGAGGCGGAGTAAAACCTCTGGAGTTCAAAACATTCAGCAAACCGATGCAAGAATGTATTACGGCCTACTGCAACCAGGGCGGCAACATCTTCATATCCGGAGCATACGTAGGGACAGACCTATGGGATAACCGCCTTATTACTGCCAAAGAAGAAGATAAGAAATTTGCAATGGAAGTCCTGAAATATAAGTGGCGTGCGGGACAAGCAGCCATTATGGGCAAGGTGAAGTGCGTAACTTCCCCGTTCCCCTCCCTTACAGGAAACTATACCTATTACAATGAGCTGAACTCTGATTCTTACGTCGTAGAATCTCCCGATGCTATTGAACCTGCTACGGAAGGAGCATATACAATCATGCGTTACCCGGAAAATAACCTGAGCGCCGGCGTAGCCTATCAAGGCAGTTATAAGACTTGCGTATTAGGTTTTCCTTTCGAGTCACTGCGTACTACGGAAGAAAGAGAATATCTGATGAACGCCATTATGACGTTTTTCGACAGCAATACCAAAAAGTAAAAAGAAAAATTATAAAACCAATCATCATCTATGAACCGAAGACTATTCATCAGTGCCCTGCTTGTGTGCCTGCTGCCGTTTATGGCGCAGGCGCAACAAATAGCGTTCCGCTTCGCACAATTGACGGACATTCATCTAAGTCCAAGCAACCCCAACCCTACCGAAGACCTGTTGCGTTCTATCGCACAGATAAATGCCACAGACAGCATCGACTTTGTATTAGTAACAGGAGACATCACCGAGGAAGGCGATCGTGCCACTATGGAAAAAGTAAAATCATGCCTTGACCTGCTGAAAGTGAAATACTATGTGGCACTGGGCAACCATGAAACCAAATGGAGCGATTCCGGCTGTACCGCCTTCGGAGAAATCTTCGGTGGCGAACGGTTCGATTTCGAACACAAAGGATTCTTATTTTTAGGTTTTAACTCCGGGCCCCTGATGCGTATGGCATACGGGCATGTCGTTCCCCAGGATATCCGTTGGATGACGGAAAGAATGAATCAATACAACACCGGAGATCCTCAACAGAACAAGCCTGTAATACTTGTGACCCACTACCCAATGATAGAAGGCGATGTGGATAACTGGTATGAGGTGACAGATGCCGTACGTCCGTATAACATACGCCTATTCATCGGCGGACACTATCACCGTAACCGCGATTTGCGTTATGACGGTATTCCGGGAGTATTAATGCGCAGCAACCTGCGTGACAAGGATGGGAAACCGGGTTATGGCATCTACGAGATAACCAAGGACTCCATTCGCGTCTATACACAACGTATCGGAGAGCCGAAAAAACAATGGGCAGGTTTCTCCCTGACAGAATCGTATTACGAGCGCAATGGGAAAGCCGAAAAATATCCGGACTTCTCCGTAAACAAAGAATATCCGCAGGTGAAAGAACAATGGATAACAAAAACCGGAGTCGGCATTTATTGCTCGCCAGCTGTAGAAAAGGATAAAGTCTTCATCGGTGACGACATGGGATACCTGACCGCCTATGCTCTTAAAGACGGCAAGGCGCTATGGCGTTTCCAGTCCGGAAAAAGAATCGTCGGAACACCCGCTGTCAGCGAGGGGATTGTTGTTTTCGGTTCCGCAGACTGCAAAATATACGGTCTGAATGCTCAAAACGGAAACTTATTGTGGACAGTGGAAACCTCCGAACCCGTATTGGGGGCAGTAACCATAGACAACGGCACTGCCTATATAGGCGCCAGCGACCATACCTTTCGCGCCATCAACACCTGCAACGGAGAGATAAAGTGGACTTTTACAGGTGTAAAGGGTTACATTGAAACCAAACCTCTGGTGACGGACAGCAAAGTCATCTTCGGTGCATGGGACAACACTTTGTATGCGCTGAATAAGGCAGACGGCAGGGAGTTATGGAAATGGACAGGCGGACTGACCCGCATGCACTTTTCTCCGGCAGCCGTATGGCCGGTAGCCGCAGAGGGGAAAGTATTCATCACCGACCCGCAACGCGCCATGACTGCCATTGAGATAGAAACAGGCAATACCGTATGGCGCACCTTCCAGTCTATGGTACGCGAAACGATAGGATTGTCCGAAGATGGAGAACGCATTTACAGCAAAACGATGAACGACAGTATCGTCTGCTACTCCACCAAAGGCAGCCACCCGCATGAATTATGGGCATCCAATGTCGGATTCGGCTACGAGCACGCACCTTCCATGCAGGTCGAAAAAGATGGGATCGTATTTGGAAGCACAAAAGAAGGTCTTATCTTCGCATTGGAGGCTAAGACCGGAAAAGTATTGTGGAAACACAAAATAGGTAACTCCCTTATAAGCACCGTAGTGCCGCTAAGCGGTAACCGGATACTGTTCACCGCCACCGGAGGAGAGGCAGGGTTACTTAAATTCAAAATAAAAAAATAAGAACCAAAAATAAAAAATAACACCTTACAGATATGAAGAAGATTGATTGCTTTATTCCCTACGCAGGAAAAGAACAAGCTGAAAAGACAGTACAAGGATTACAGATTACCGGTCTCGTTGGAAATATCCACTTGGTAACAACAGACTCTACCCTTGAACCGCTGCCCGGTTGCGAACTTTTAGTTGTAGACATGCCTCATAGCAGCGCTACCATGAAAGCCATAGCACAAAAAGCGAATACGGAATATACATTGCTCTATACCAAAGAGACCACTCTTGAACTGGGAATGTTTGCACTGGAGCGCATGATGCACATCGCCGAAGATTCGGATGCGGGAATGGTATATGCCGACCATTATCAGATAGCCGGTGGCAAACAAACCAATGCCCCTGTCATAGACTACCAGTTCGGCTCGCTAAGGGATGATTTCAACTTCGGTTCAGTACTACTCTTCAATACATCCAGACTAAAAGAGGCAGCCGGACGCATAACATCCGAGTATAACTTTGCCGGTCTCTACGACTTACGCCTGAAGTTGAGCCAAAATGCAGATCTTGTGCACATCAACGAATACCTGTACAGCGAGGTGGAAAATGATACGCGCACAAGCGGCGAAAAGATTTTTGACTATGTCGATCCGAAGAACCGTAACCGTCAGATTGAAATGGAAGAAGCATGTACGGAACACCTGAAAGAAATAGGCGGTTATCTGGAACCGGAATTCAAGCAAATAGAATTTTCTGCCGGCAACTTCGAGTACGAGGCATCTGTCATCATCCCCGTACGCAACCGCATCCGCACCATTCGCGATGCTATCCGTTCCGTTCTAAGTCAGAAGACAGACTTCAAGTTCAACCTCATCATTATTGACAACCACTCCACAGACGGAACCACAGAAGCTATCGACGAGTTCAAAAACGATGAACGCCTCATCCATATAATCCCCGAACGCAACGATCTCGGTATCGGTGGTTGCTGGAACATGGGCGTACACCATCCCAAATGCGGAAAGTTTGCCATACAGTTGGACAGCGACGACGTATACGCCAATGAAAATACGTTGGCTATAATGGTACGCGCTTTCTACGAACAGAACTGTGCTATGGTAGTGGGTACCTACATGATGACGGACTTCAATATGAATATGATTGCACCGGGCATTATCGACCACAAGGAATGGACACCGCACAACGGGCGAAACAATGCCCTGCGCATCAACGGACTAGGTGCACCGCGTGCATTCTATACTCCGGTGTTGCGTGAAGTTAAAGTACCCAATACAAGCTATGGTGAAGACTATGCTTTGGGGTTGAACTTCTCCCGCCGATACCAGATAGGTCGTGTCTACGAAGTCGTTTACCTCTGCCGCCGCTGGGATGACAACTCAGACGCTTCATTGGATGTCGTTAAAATGAACGGACACAACTTGTATAAAGACCGCATCCGCACTTGGGAATTGCAGGCGCGTGTAGCAATGAACAAGAAAAACAAGAAATAATCTATGAACCAGACCATACACAATCTTCTGACCGAGCAACTTGTTTCCTGGGAAACGGCGCGTAACAACTACGCCGCCCTTTCCGGGGTACAGGTGAAAGAACTGAATGTAAACGGGATTCTCTACAAGGTTCAGTTCAATCCGGCACGTATCGTGTCTTCCGGAGCCAAAGTAGATGCCAAGTCCATAAAGGAGCGGAAATGCTTTCTCTGCCCCGCCAATTTGCCGGCAGAGCAAAAAGGCATTCCATTTGAAGGGCACTATAATATATTAGTCAATCCGTTTCCTATATTTCCCCGTCATTTGACGATACCGGAAACGGCGCATGTGAATCAACGCATATCCCCCCGTTTCGGCGATATGCTGGATCTGGCACAACAGTTGACTGATTATACAATCTTTTACAACGGCCCCAAATGCGGCGCTTCCGCTCCCGACCATGCACATTTCCAAGCTGGCAACAAAGGCTTCATGCCCATTGAGCAAAGCTGGCGAGAGCTGGTGGCAGGCAAAGTAGCGGATTACGGTCAAGCCACCCTTTGGCACCTGAACGACACCCCACGCACTACGCTTGTTATTGAGTCTGCCGACCGGAAAACTGCAATTAAATTGTTCGACATCGTCTATCACTCTTTGGACATACAACCTGGTGAGGACGAACCGATGATGAACGTTCTCGGAATGTACGAGGCCGGCAAATGGATTGTTTTCATCTTTCCCCGCGCCAAACACCGTCCGGCCTGTTACACAGCCGAAGGAGACGCAAATCTGCTAAGCAGTCCTGCATCCGTTGATTTAGGCGGTGTATTCATCACTCCCGTCGAAAAAGATTTCATCAAAATAACGGCAGAGGACATCGCACAAATATTAGGTGAAGTATGCCTTTCGCCCACAGATTTCCAAAAGGTACGGCAACGTATCAAAGAACAAATATAACATCGTTATTCTTTATAAACAGACGAATATGAAAGAACCTAAAGTAGAAGTCGGTATATTATTCGAACCGCAGATAGAGTTCATCCTACTGACCCCCTACCACACATCCGGTAAGGAAGTCTGTGGCAAACAAGTCGTCACCTATAACGAAGGAAGAATCCTTTGGAACGGCCGGCAATATGATGAATTGTTGTTTGAACCTCTGGAAGAAACTGCCGCCTTTGAATTGCTGGACGTGACTATCGGCATAAACTTCCACTGGGAGCGCAAAGAAGACCAACGCTTTTCTGGTTCTTTGAAAATTATTGTGGAAAACGGCAAATTAACAGGCATCAATGTCATCCATATCGAAGACTATCTGACGAGTGTCATTTCCAGCGAAATGAGTGCAACAGCTTCCTTAGAACTGCTGAAAGCACACGCTGTCATTTCACGCAGTTGGCTATTGGCGCAGATACGGAAGAACAAGGAAATCACAGAAGCACACACCGGTTATTCCGCTTTCACCCAAACCGACGAGGAATTAATCCGCTGGTACGACCGCGAAGACCATACCCATTTCGATGTATGTGCAGACGATCACTGCCAACGCTATCAGGGAATTACCCGCACCTCTACCGACATAGTCAGGCAGGCGATAGCCGCTACCCGCGGACAGGTGCTTACCTGTCTCTTATACACATCTGACGCTGCCGACGAACTCTAGGGTG
>ENA-OYWP01000442-OYWP01000442.1-human-gut-metagenome-genome-assembly--contig:-NODE-442-length-12124-cov-4.563676_pt1 | contig 12124 bp, 8 predicted proteins | sample MGYA00244814_ERZ653404 | MGnify/ENA primary metagenome ERZ653404 (study PRJEB26926, sample SAMN06165044) | human gut metagenome | biome: ENVO:00009003; feature: ENVO:2100002; material: ENVO:00002003...
GAGATGAGCGCTAGTCTCGTGGGCTCGGAGATGTGTATAAGAGACAGGTTATGTGAAAATGAAAAAAGATAGATAATTATGGCCACACCTAAAAATGTATACGAACTTGCACAGGAACGTTTAGAATTGATTTTTAGAGAGTTCGATACAATATGCGTGTCTTTTTCCGGAGGGAAGGACAGCGGTGTATTACTGAACCTGTGTATAGACTATATCCGGCGTAATAACCTCAAACAAAAATTATGTGTATTTCACATGGATTATGAGATACAATATACTGTGACCATAGACTATGTAGACCGTATATTGGAGGCTAATAAGGATATTCTGGAAGTATATCGCGTATGTGTACCTTTCAAGGTCACCACCTGCACCTCTATGTATCAAAGCTATTGGCGTCCATGGGATGAAAGCATGAAAGAGCTTTGGGTGCGCCAGATGCCTGCCAATTCCTATACCAAAGAAGCTTTTCCTTTTTATACGGAGAATATGTGGGATTACGAATATCAGATGCACTTTGCCAAATGGCTGCATTTGCGGAAAGATGCGGTACGCACCTGCTTTCTTATAGGAATTCGTACACAGGAGAGCTTCAACCGCTGGCGCAGTATTCATCTGAACCGGAAATACCAGATGTATCATAATTACAGGTGGACTTCCAAAATCGGCAATGACATATACAATGCGTATCCTATCTATGATTGGAAGACAACGGACATATGGACTGCCAATGGAAAGTTCGGCTTCGACTACAATCATTTATACGATTTGTATTATAAGGCAGGTGTCAACATAGAGCGCCAGCGTGTGGCCAGTCCGTTTCTTTGCGAAGCGCAGGAAAGTCTGGCTTTATATAAGGTGATAGACCCTAATACTTGGGGAAAGATGATAGGACGTGTTAATGGAGTGAACTTTACGGGAATCTATGGCGGAACTCATGCCATGGGATGGCAGAGCGTGCGGATACCTGAGGGGTATACGTGGAAAAGCTTTATGCAGTTTCTGCTTTCCACCCTGCCCGAAGAGACCCGGCGTAACTACTTAAAGAAGCTGACGGTCAGCATTGAGTTTTGGCGTACCAAAGGAGGATGTCTTTCGGAGGGTACTATTAAGAAATTGCAGGATGCGGGTGTTTCTTTCGAAGTGGTGAACCATACCAACTACAAGACAAATAAGAAACCCGTCCGCATGGACTATCTGGATGATATCGATATTGCGGAATTTCGGGAAATACCCACATACAAACGCATGTGCATTTGCATCCTAAAGAATGACCACGCATGTAAGTATATGGGATTTGCTCTGACGAAAGAAGAGATATACAAGCGAGACAAAATAATGGAACAATTCAAAAATATGATGCTATGAGTGTAGATAAGAGTCCGGTATATGGTGTAAAAGCGGTTCCGGTAGAAAAAATACAAGCCAATGATTATAATCCCAATGTAGTGGCGCCGCCCGAAATGAAATTATTGGAACTGTCTATCTGGGAGGATGGTTTTACAATGCCCTGTGTCTGTTATTATGACGAAGAGAAAGATAGTTATATTTTGGTCGACGGGTATCACCGTTACCAGGTTTTGAAAACTTCCAAGCGGATCTATCAGCGTGAGAATGGTCTGTTGCCTGTGGTTGTGATTGATAAGGAATTGTCCAACCGCATGGCATCCACCATCCGTCATAATCGTGCGCGAGGAACACACAACATCGAACTGATGTGTAACATTGTTGCAGAATTGGATCATGCCGGCATGTCCGACCAGTGGATAATGAAAAATATAGGAATGGACCGCGATGAATTGCTTCGACTGAAACAGATTTCAGGTTTGGCAGATTTGTTTGCCAATAAAGATTTCAGTATTCCTGATAATAAGCCGGAATATATTCCTTAACATTCAAAATAATTCTTTCACAAACTTGCATATTTTAACCAAATCTCCTACATTTGTCAGCACATAAACAGAACAAACAGGTTACATGGTCTTTGGACGTAGAAAATAGTGCTGTATGAAAAAAGTCTTGGTTAGTGGTGGGGCCGGTTTTATAGGTTCTCATTTGTGTACCCGCTTGATTAGAGACGGACACAAAGTGATATGCTTGGATAACCTCTTTACCGGTTCGGAGAAGAATATAGCTCATCTGAAAGGGAATTCCCGCTTTGAATTTGTACATCATGATGTGGAATTTCCTTATGAGGCAGAGGTTGATGAAATTTACAATCTGGCCTGTCCTGCGTCTCCGGTGCACTATCAGCACGATGCCATAAAGACTATTAAGACCTCGGTGTTGGGAGCTATCAATATGTTGGGGCTGGCAAAGAGGACAAATGCAAAAATCATGCAGGCGTCAACCAGCGAAATCTATGGTGATCCAGTTGTGCATCCTCAAGTGGAAAGCTATTGGGGAAATGTGAACCCGATCGGAATTCGTTCTTGTTATGACGAGGGCAAGCGTTGTGCCGAAACACTATTTATGGATTATCACCGCCAGAACGGGATACGCATTAAGATTATACGTATATTCAATACATACGGTCCTCGTATGTTGCCCGATGACGGACGTGTTGTTTCTAATTTTGTGGTTCAGGCATTGCAGGACGAGGACATAACGATATACGGTTCGGGCACCCAAACCCGTAGCTTTCAGTATGTGGACGATTTGATAGAAGGAATGGTGCGTATGATGGATACGGAAGATGAATTTATCGGTCCGGTTAATTTGGGCAATCCGCATGAATTCTCCATTCTTGAGTTGGCGGAAAAAGTTATTAAGCTGACAGGTTCCAAATCGAAATTGATATTTAAACCATTGCCGCATGATGACCCTAAACAGCGTCAGCCGGATATTACGTTGGCAAAAAGCAAACTGAAGTGGCAGCCTACTATTGAATTGGAAGAAGGGCTGTGCCGCATAATTGAATATTTCAGTAAGTATCGTTCTTGAATAAACACGATCTTGATAACGGGAAAAAATATAATACAAAGATGAACATGGAAATAAATCCTTCTGAGTACAAGATTCTCATCGTAGACGATGTGATGTCCAACGTATTGTTGTTGAAGGTACTCTTGACAAATGAGAAGTTTGCGATTGCTACGGCCAACAATGGGCAGCAGGCTTTGGAACAGGTGGATAAGGAGCATCCGGACTTGGTTCTGCTGGATGTAATGATGCCGGATTTATGTGGGTTTGAAGTTGCACAACGTCTCAAGTCCAATCCCGATACGGCAGATATTCCAATCATCTTTTTAACTGCACTGAACAGTACAACGGATATTGTGAAAGGTTTCCAGGTAGGAGCCAATGATTTTATATCCAAACCTTTCAACAAGGAAGAATTGATTATTCGTGTAACTCACCAGATTTCGTTGGTGGCGGCCAAACGCATCATATTGAATAAGACAGAAGAACTTCAGCACACCATTGCCGGGCGTGATAAGCTATATTCGGTCATAGCACATGATCTGCGTTCCCCGATGGGATCGATCAAGATGGTGCTGAATATGATGATTCTTAATCTTCCTGTCGAAAAGATCGGCAGTGAAATGTACGAACTGCTGACAATGGCTAATCAGACAACGGAAGACGTATTCTCATTACTGGATAACTTGTTGAAGTGGACGAAGAGCCAAATCGGTAATTTAAATGTTGTTTATCAGGATATCGATGTAGTGGAAGTGGTGGACAGCGTGATTGATGTGTTCAACATAGTAGCCGGCTTGAAGAAGATTACCATTCGTGAGGAAAAAACGGAGAAACTGCCTGTCAGTGCCGATATTGATATGTTGAAAACCGTTATCCGTAATCTGCTGAGTAATGCCATTAAGTTCAGCAACGAGAATTCCGAAGTGGTGGTGAAAATGGAAGAACAGGGAGATATGGCGGTAATCAGTGTAAAGGATAACGGTTGCGGTATCGATGAAGAGGGGCAAAAGAAATTACTGCACACAGATACGCATTTCAGTACATTCGGGACGAACAATGAAGAAGGTTCAGGATTGGGATTGCTGTTATGCCAGGACTTTGTTGTGAAGAATGGCGGCAAGCTGTGGTTCACATCTAAGAAAGGAGAAGGGTCCACATTCTATTTCTCTGTTCCGTTGAAGAAGTAATCAGTCTCCATTGGGGTGATTGCGCATATTGAGTTGTGCGCGATGATAATATTTCAGGCATGGATTACATATAGGCTCTTTCAAGGAGCATCTGCTGCTGTGTAGCTTTCGTGTAATCCATGCCTGCCTTTATTTTTTGCATAGGCTTCTGAAGTCGCAGTATTCACACTTCCCGTTATCTTCCGTTTGGCTGAAAGTCTCTTCCGGATTGTATATTTCCTTTAGAAGCGCTGATAGCCTTTCACGAAACTCATCTTCATAAAATGCAAAGTTGCTGACCGGTATTTTAGGCTGGCGCGGTGCGCCCATTTCGATAACGGGCGAGTAGTTCTCGGATGCTGCACGATGAATATATAGCAGCGACGGAGCTACTTTCAATGTTTGTTTGCGGCACATAATGGCAGCATACAGGAAGGTCTGGAAGATGTAGTTCGGACGGTTATCGGCGGGGACAAACAGCTGCTCTATGTTTTCTGGAGTTCTGGGAGTGCCTCCTGTCTTATAGTCTACAATACGCAGCGTATCGTCTTTGCTATCCATACGGTCTATCGTGCCGCCAATATTCAGAGGAAGTATTCCCAAAGGAGTCTCTATCTCTACTGTTTCCGTAACTTTCTGCTCCATAGCTTCCATGTAAAAAGGAGCATAGTGCAGGTCATTGCGTAGCAGTTGCCGCAAATAGGATGCAATGACTTTGGAGTGAATAAGCTGCGTCCCGTTATATTCGGGCTGTTCGTTGGCTTGTACATGAAAGAGTTCCTCTTTGAATGCATTGTCTACGTATGTTTGCAACTTCACGTCATTGCGCAACAGCTGTTCCAGATCTTCCTTGCGTATTTCTTTTCCATTGGCTATAAGGTCTTGATATACCAATTCGGCAGAACGGTGGAAAATTGTTCCGAACAGGGCGGAGTCTATTTCGGCACTCACTTCATCGGGAGCTTTCAGACCGGCAACGTAGCGGTAATAAAACTTTAGACGGCAATCCAGATAGGTGTTGAGCGCCGAGGGTGAAAAGAGCGCGTTAGGATGTTGCCGGATGTCGTATGCGTTGTACATCCGCTGAAGTACCTCATTTGTTTTATGTATTTCTATTGCAAGACTGTGCTGGGGAGATTGTCCTGCTTCCAGATACTCGCGTGAGATGTCGTGTGGAGATTCCACAAGGAACTGAAGCATGAAACGTGACATTTCCCCCCGGTTCAGTCCGTCGGATGCCGTATTATATAATAAGGTGATATTTTCTGCCCGTTGTATGAGCCGGTAGAAGTAATAGGCATATACCGAGTTCTTGTGCTCAATGGTAGTCATTCCGAATGCTTTGCGCAGGTTGTAGGGGATGAAAGATGAGTCACCGCCGTTTTTAGGAAGCTGGCCTTCGTTGAGGGACAACATAATCAGGTTGCGGAAGTCAAGATTACGCGTTTCCAATACTCCCATGACTTGCATGCCGATGGCAGGCTCGCCATGAAACGGGATGTTGGTCGAGGTGAGCAGGCGGTTCATCAGGCGTTTCAGCGTATCTGTCTGAAGGGTCAGCCCATCACTTTCTATCAGATTGAGCAAACGGTTGACGAGGGTGTAGCTTTTGAACAGGGATTCCCGGTAAAGCTGGTTGAAGATGTCATTCTCATCTTTCTCCTGACGGTAGACAACGGCTACTTCGCGCAGCAGTTCGGTGAGATAACGGCAGATGGACGCGATACCGTTTTGCGGAGTGAATACACGTTCAAGAAAAGCATCTTTTTTAAGTTCCGACGGGAGGGGGTAGAAGCGGTTGTCTTTGGTGAGTTGCTGTTCCAGATCATCGGCGGCAGCGGATAGTTGCCGGGTATATGGATGCTTTAATATGGCAAGTACCGCTTCGTAGGTGTAGCGTCCCGTATCCCGACGGTGACCGGTGGTTTGCAGTTCCATAAGCGCGCTGATATAACTATATACGGGTGTCTGCGCCAATGGGAATCCCATGGTTATATTGACGTTTTCCACTTCCGGGGGAATGGAATGAAGTACGGGCAGCAACAGTGTTTCATTGCATAATACAATGGCATTTTCTTTCTCCTTGCTCGTTTCGGCATCGTTTTTCATAACAGTGCGCACCCATTCAGGCAGGTAGCGGGCTTGTGCGTTTTCCGTCGGGGCGGATATGAACCGGACTTTCTTGGGATGTCTCAAGGCATCGAAAGCTGTTTCGGGCAACTGGTTGGGAAACAACTTTAAATTGCGCAGTATGAATTCGCCCGCTTCGTGGACGTATGGCGGTTGCTGCTCATGGGGCAGGCGGGTATAGAATATGTCGTAGTCCCAGTAGAACATAGCCTTGCCGGCGTCTTGCAGGAGTTGGAAGAAGCGGGTTTCCACTTTGTTCAGCACGTTGAAGCCGACGAACACATAGCGGTCATAACGCAGTAGTCCGGTGTCAAGCCCTTCTATGACATGGCGATACATCATGCCTTCATAGGCGATGCCCAGTTCGGAGAGATTCTTTCGGTAGTGTCTGTAAATGTCGCCCAGCTTATCCCAGAGGGAGATGAATTTCTCCTTGAGTTGTGTGCGTTTGTCGATGGAGAAGTTTTGGAAGAACTGCTGTATGGCTTCTTCTTGTTCTTTGTCGAGGAAGTCGTAGTTGTCCATGATGTTCTTCAGGTCTTGTAAGTTGCAGAAAAGCCTGTTTGCATCGACAAGGTTCTTGTCTACGTCATCGAAATCGCTGATGAGCAATTCACCCCAGAAATAGAAATCATCCAAAGGTTCCTCGCTGTGTGTTTCTTCACAAAACACTTTGTATAGTTCGCATACCAGACGAATCGGGTCGCCCGGTTTCAGCGGCGAAAGTTGGCGGAACAGTTCGCTGATGTTAACGTAAGCGGGTGACCACAACGGACGGTCGCTCTCCGCTGCCAGGTATTCGTTGAAAAACAAGCTGGCGCGTTTGTTGGGGAATACGATTGCCGTACGTGACAGGTCGCTTCCTATCTTGCTATAAAGGTCTTGGGCTACTGTTTGGAGGAATGTTTTCATACTTTCTCTATTATTTCTTCTTCTACATACCACAGATACCCGCTGATGGCATTTGCATCATACCCCATGCGGACGAGTAATTCTATATACCCTTGTACCTGTTTGTTATATTTCTTGCTGGGCTTACCGAACTTGAAGTCGACAACTACGATTGTACCGTTGCGCATCATTACGCGGTCCGGGCGCCGGTTACGGAGTTCTCCGTTTTCCTGCCAGATAATGTCGCACTCGTTGAATAGTTGCCAGGTCCCGGAATACCAGTCTTTGATTTGCGGTTGCGAGAAAGCCCTATGGGTCAACTCCCGTATTTCTTCCTCTGTTTCGGTACGCCCGATAACACCTTCGAATACCAGACGGTTGATGGCATCATCAATATCCTCTTCTGTTTCGATGGCGGAGAAAAGCGTATGCAGCAAGCGCCCCCGGTTGATGAAACGCTGGCTGGACTCGGCTTCGTCCACTCCGGCAATGAAGTCGGCGGAACGGTTGGACTGGCGGAATTCAATGTCGTGTCGCATGCTCTCCATGTGTACCGGAAGTTTCACCGGTTTTTGTGCGAGCTTATTCACGACTTTGCTTTCCGTATTTCCTGCAGAGTGAGGAGACTTTTCCTCCGACGGGCATGTCGTTCCGCTTTCATAGATCTTCTCATCTTCGTTCCAACTGCCTTCTCCCGCTTGGGCAACTCGCGGCAGGGCAGCGGAAAGAAGTTCTGCCATTGTGCCTTTTTGGTCCTTCTTGCTCCATAAGATCAGGTTCTTCCCGGCGCGGGTAAATGCCACATAAAGCAGGTTCAGGTTGTCCACCCATAGTTGCAGCCTCTCGTCGAGGTAGTCCTGCCGGTAAACGGATTCCGCCATTGTGGAAGAGTAGTTGACAGGAACAAGGTCTATTGAATTGTAAGGCGATTCGGGGGCGGTACACCACACTAACTGGTTGTATGTTTCGTTCTCCAGTTTCCAGTCGCAGAAGGGGATGAGGACCGTATGGAACTCCAGCCCTTTGGACTTATGGATGGAGAAGATGCGTATGCCGTCCATTTCTCCGCTGGGGATTGTCTTGGAGCAGAGGCTTTCATCCCAATAGCGGATGAAGCCGTCGAGGTCGGAAGAGTTGCTTTGCAGATATTCCGTCACAGCATCGAAGAATGCAAACAGATAGGCATCCTGTTTCCCAATGCTGCCCATGTTGAACAGCGTGAACAGTTCTTCCAACAGTTCGTATAAGGGCATCAGGCGTAATTCATCCATGCGGGAGATAAATTCTGCTGGGAGCACTGTCGCCACATCGGCAGTCAGCAGTTGGTGCCAGTCCGCAAGATTTCCTCCCGCCTTTCCGGTTTCCGTTCCTCGCTCATGGCTGGTCTGCAGTTTGTAATTTGCGATTAACGAAGCTCTTGCTATCTTTTCTTCCGGATTGGACAGGTAGCGTAAGGCGTCTATCAGCATGCAGATGGCAAGGGAGGCATCCAGACGGAACGCTTCGTCCGACACAATGGGAAGATGTAACTCCTTGTCGAAGTAGTCGGCAATAGACGGTATGTTCTTGTTCTTACGCACAAGGATGGTGATATCGTTCAGCTTCACACCTGCTGAAAGCAGCCTTTGTACTTCTTCACCCAGAGCCGATAAGGTTTTTTCGGCGTAGCTCTGTTCTTCATCAGGCTCTATGAAGGAGACTTTGACATAACCCTTGTTGTCTGTTTTAGGAGATTCCTGGGCAACATCGGCATAGGCTTCTTTCAGGGGAAAGCATTCTTCTTTCAGTTCCTCCAAGTATAGTGTGTTCAGATGGTCTACTGCGGCGGTAAACAGGCGGTTGTTGAAATTGATGACATTTGTTTCGCTTCGGCGGTTGATCTTCAGAGTTTTCACGCGTACCGGGAAAGGGAACGGGAGTTGGGATTCAGACCGGGTGCTTCCCAGACTGTTCAATATTCCCCAGTCACCGTTTCGCCAGCGGTAAATGGATTGTTTCACATCACCCACAATAAGGCTGTCTGCTCCTTGCGAAAGTCCTTCGAGCAACAGTAGCCGGAAGTTGTCCCACTGCATGCGGCTTGTATCCTGAAACTCATCTATCATTACGTTGCGGATATTGGCGCCTATTTTTTCAAATACGAAAGAGGAATCGCCTTCGTGTACTAACTTATGCAGTAAAGCGCTGGTGTCGGATAGCAGGAATCGGTTGTGCTCGCGGTTCAATGTGCGCACTTCCTCATCGATGTGATTGAGCAGTTGCAGCTTGTTGAGATGTTGCAGTGAGAGACGGCAACTGTTTATCGTACGGTTCTTCTGCGGACGCAGCCGTTCTGCGTCTTGGAGTAAAGGTATTAGGCTGGTTTCTGCCAGTCGGATAATGTCGTCCTTGCGCGAAGATGTTTTGGTAGCCCAGTTCTTGGCATCTGCCAGGCTGTTTTGCAACGTGACATTCATGACATCTTTGTCTGACAGCCGTCCGTCGCGCAACTTGCGGAAATAGCTGCCTATGCCGCGTGCACCGCCTTTCAAATCTTCAGGTACGAGGGCATGTCCGTCCAACTCGCCTTCAAACTGGTCGTAGAAACCTTTCATCTGTTCCAATGCATCGGTCTCCATTTCGCGCAATACATCCCGGTAGAGTTTTATTGCTTCCGGAGAACGGAGTTTGAGCCGAAGTCCTTCGCCACGTTCTATGTAACTTTCATCAAAGATGTTCCGTCCGAAGTTTTTGACTTCGTTGGAGACATTCCAGCGTTTGTCATCGGCAATGCGCTCGTTGATATAGTCCAGCAGCCATGCCAGTACGGGTGAGGAAGGGGTGAGCTTTTCAATCATACTGTCGACAGCATCACTCAGGACATCGGTATTGTTTAACTCAATATTCAGGTTGGGACTGAGTTCCAGTTCGCGGGCAAGGTTGCGCATGACGGACTGGAAAAAGGAGTCGATTGTCTCCACGCGGAAACGGCTGTAATCGTGCAGCATATATTGCAATGCCATTCCTGCACGCCGGCGCAGTTCTTTGTCGGAAAGGGGAGAGGAAGCCAAATCCTCTTTGATGCGTTTCAGATAGGCGTCTGATGCAGGATCTTCTTTCCAAATGCCATAAAGTTGCGTCAGAATGCGCTCCTTCATTTCTGCCGTAGCTTTATTGGTGAAGGTTACGGCAAGTATCTGCCGATAGGCGCGGGGATTAAGGATCAGAAGTTTGATGTATTCCACAGCCAGCGTGAAGGTTTTTCCCGAACCGGCTGAGGCTTTGTATACTAATAGTTCCATGTGGATATGCAGCTTTGAAGTTTGACTACAAACATACGGAAAAATCACGAGAAAGGCTTAAGTATAACGCGAAAAACAGGTATGCAGAAAAGGACCGCCCTCATTTGTCTGTAAGGTGCGGTCCTTTATGTATATCTTTAATAAAGTTTTATGAGGTTTTGTCAGAGAACAGGCGTTTGGAATAAAAAAGTAAAAGAAGGACTTTCCTTCAAGTCCTTTACGGCATCTCCTGCATATATTTCTCCGTTGGTCAGCGATAGTTTTTTTATAGCGGCTTTAGGGCTGAAATCTATTTTCTTCAAATCGAGCCAGAATAGGTTAGGAGTGAGAGTTGACTCAAAATAATAGACTTTGTCTTTCTGATTGGAGACCGAACGCCATCGGGTGGAAGAGATATGAGGCTTGTCCGGTGTGGTAATTCCGAACGGGACGGATACGGTACGCATCACGCTCAATACGCTGGGCACTGCAATCTTAGCGTCTGCCGTCTGCGGAATGGCATGGATGTAGAATGATGCGCGTACAAAACGGTCGCTGGAACGGTTGGTTCCCGGCAACATCTGCAATCCACCGACCTCTTTCCAGTAATCGTTAATGGCTAATTGGTATTCATATCTGGGTGAGTTGGTCATTACCTGATACTCTTTACTTTCGTGAATATTAAGCTCTCCGTTCAGGTATTCCAAGATAGCGGTATTTCCCGTTTCGTCCGTAATAGCCAGATGCAGGGTGGAAGCCGAACCGTTCGGCATTTGGGGAGCATCGATTCGGAATGTCTCTTTCTTCAGTTCGTCTACGGCTTCGCGTACGGTGGCGAAGTTATCAAGTACGTATTGCGTCCAAATGCTGATGCCCATTGTCGGACGGGTATCTCCGGGACGATCATATATAGACTCGGGCAGGAACAGAAGGCTGGCTACCAACCCTTTTTCGTTCATGCCGTCGCACGTACCGATGTCGTAGCCTGTTGCAATGACACTGCCGTATTTGGAAGTCCACTTCACTGTTTCGCCTTTATTGTATCCGGCTCTTTGTATCCCTCGGGGAAAGACATAAATATTACTCATTATATCTTCTTTCCAGTCCATTGTACGACCTGTGACAACCATATTGTCCGGTCCGATGTAAGTGGCACGCGTGCATGCGTCCGCTTGCTGTACGCCTGAGGAAAATAAGGCGGCTAAGACTGCCAATGCTACCGCAACTCTTTTTGTATTCATAATCTTGTTGATTAAATGATTTATATACAAGGAGTAACAAATGTGGCATCAAACAGTTTCGTGTAAACCGTTTTTTTAAATTCTATTCTGTTTTTTCTTTCAGCAGTTCTTCCATTTTCAGCACTTCATCACGATATTGCGCCGCTTCGATGAAGTCGAGTTTCTTGGCAGCTTCCTGCATCAGTTTCTTGGTGCGCTCGATGCTCTTTTCAAGCTGGTTGCGGCTCATGTACTGAACAATAGGGTCTGCGGCGAGCATGGAGGTACTCTCTTGTTCCACATAAGGACGGGGCGCGTTTCCTGACAGTTTTTCCTTTCCGGTTCCACTTTCGGCAAATCCTTCTGTACCTGCGAATACGTTGAGACTTTTGGCTTTTTTGATTTGTTGAGGCGTGATGCCATGTTCTTCGTTGTATTTCAGCTGCTTTTCGCGGCGGCGGTTGGTCTCGTCGATGGTCAGTTGCATGCCTGTCTCTTATACACATCTCCGAGCCCACGAGACTAGCGCTCA
>ENA-OYWP01000452-OYWP01000452.1-human-gut-metagenome-genome-assembly--contig:-NODE-452-length-12005-cov-4.328619_pt1 | contig 12005 bp, 6 predicted proteins | sample MGYA00244814_ERZ653404 | MGnify/ENA primary metagenome ERZ653404 (study PRJEB26926, sample SAMN06165044) | human gut metagenome | biome: ENVO:00009003; feature: ENVO:2100002; material: ENVO:00002003...
ACGAGATGAGCGCTAGTCTCGTGGGCTCGGAGATGTGTATAAGAGACAGGCTTTTGTTATCCTTGAAAGCGATGAACTGCACCGCCACCCTTTCCAATTCATTTAAAGCGCTTTTCTCGAATTCCTCTATATAGAATTTAGTATTCGGTTCCACCGTGCCATAGCTACGTACCCGCCAGTTACTTCCTTCGGCAGTAAGATAAGTAAAGTACAATGTGAAATTGCTGTCGTTAATAAGATACGAGTCAAATGCCGTTGCTGAAATGGCCTTGAGATCTTGTGGTACAAAAGCAAGCATCACATTCAAGATATCCCCCCCTTTTCGCTCAGCCGGACGATAAGTAATGGGACGTTCATCCTCCTCTTCATCCTGACGTACCTTGACTGACGCTCCTTTTGCCTTTGCACTGACAACCTCCTGTTTAGGAGCCGGAGCTACGGGTTTACGCTTCATGTTATAATCATCCGTGTCTATAACCACACACTCTTTTATGGGCATCGGAATATCAAAACCATCGGCATCTTCTACCAAGACCATGTCTTTTCCTTGAAATCCTGTCACAACACCGCCCCCTACCTCACTAAGGAAACGGACTTTATCTCCTATTTTCATACTCTTTTCTTTTTTAGTTAGCGCAAATATCGGTACTTTTGCGCAGAAAAAGAAATAGATTCAGATGGAAGATACCAAACATATCAAAATAAGTGAGTTCAACTACCCGCTACCCGATGAACGGATCGCCAAATTCCCCCTCGCCACACGCGACCAGTCCAAACTGTTAGTTTACCGCCACGGTGAGGTGAACGAAGATGTCTTTACTTCTTTGCCGCAATATTTGGAATCCGGAGAATTGATGATATTCAATAATACCAAAGTAATTCAAGCGCGTCTGCATTTCCGTAAAGAAACAGGGGCATTGATAGAGGTCTTCTGTCTGGAACCTATCCAGCCCAATGACTATGTGCTAAGTTTTCAACAAACACGCCGGTGCAGCTGGCTATGCATGATAGGTAATCTGAAAAAATGGAAAAAAGGTACGTTAAGCCGCGTGGTGGATGTGAAAGGAAAGCAAATTGTCCTGTCCGCCACCCGTGGAGAGTGTAGGGGAACCAGTCATTGGATTGATTTCTCATGGGATGATGATTCAATCACATTTGCCGACCTGTTGGAAGTAATAGGTGAACTGCCCATCCCTCCCTACCTGAACCGTGAAACACAAGAAAGTGACAAGGAAACTTATCAGACGGTTTATTCAAAGATAAAAGGTTCCGTTGCTGCTCCTACCGCAGGGCTTCATTTTACGGAAAGAGTACTGGCAGCGCTGGACGAACGGGGAATTGACCGTGAGGAACTGACTTTACACGTAGGCGCAGGTACTTTCAAGCCCGTAAAAAGTGAAGAGATAGAGGGACATGAGATGCATACGGAATACATTTCTGTAAGCAAGCATACCATTGAAAAACTAATCGCCCATAATGGAAAAGCCATTGCGGTAGGAACCACTTCTGTACGCACCCTGGAAAGTCTTTATTATATCGGGGTCCTTATCCACCATAACCCTGATGCCGCCCAAAACGAATTGCACGTACAGCAATGGATGCCCTATGAAGATAAGAATGAACTGACTCCAGTGGAAGCCCTGCAACAAATTCTGGATTATCTGCACCGCCACGAAATGGAAGCGTTGCATAGCAGTACTCAAATTATCATCGCACCGGGATATCAATACAAAATAGTCCGGAAAATGGTCACCAATTTCCATCAACCACAAAGTACATTACTGCTATTGGTTTCTGCCTTTGTGAGAGGAAACTGGCGAAAGATTTATGACTATGCTTTGGAACATGATTTCAGGTTCCTGAGCTATGGAGACAGTTCGTTGCTGATCCCCTAAAACTTCATCACAGATATAAAGCCTTTCTTCCGTATTATTAAGGCTTTTTATACAAATGTTTACTACATCCTACGACAGCAGGACGTATATCCTATTGCAATGGGGCGTCTTAGTATGCTGTATAAAAAGAATTAGTCATCCGTATAAAAAGTCTTAGCTATGCCCAAGAAGCAACTTGGAAAAAGACATTGGTAAACGGAAATAGATTTTTAGTCAACGAGAAAAGAATTTGAGAATAATCCACTATTTTTGTATTTGAGTAAAAGACTATACACAATATGACTAGAAACGAACAATGAAAAATCCAATATGACAGCAGAAGAATTAGGTCAGATGATATGGAACGTGAAGGAGCTCCTTCGCAATGTATATGACAATAAGGACGTGGAGGATGTAATTCTTCCGTTCACTCTCCTCCGCCGTCTGGACTGCGTACTTGTAGGTTCAGAGGCCCTTGTGGCAACTAACATGAAGCAGCTTGAAGAACTTGGTCAGACCTCACAAGAGGATATCGACAATATGATGCCGATGCTCATGGATGCTGCCGGCTACAAATTCTACAACACGAGTGGTCTGTCACTCTCTAAGTTGATAACAGTTCCTGCCGACTTGACGAACAACTTTAAGACCTACCTTAAAGGTTTCAGTCCAAACATCCGTGAGATTCTGAAAAACTTCACCGGTAAAGGTGAAAACGCAAGCCTGAGCGACATCTTCTCAAACCTTGCCCGCAAGAACCTGCTGCTCCAAGTGACTAAAGCTTTTGTACTGAACATCGACCTCAGTCCCGACAAAGTAGACAACCACATGATGGGTACTGTTTTCGAAATTGTCATTCGTTACGCAAAAGAATCTGTAGGTATCGGTGCCGGTCAGTTCTATACTCCTCGTGACATCGTCCGCTTGATGACGGAGATTACCTTACTCGGCCAAGAAGATAAGATTTACCAAGATGGGAAGATAATCTCTGTGTATGACCCCTGCTGTGGTACAGGCGGCATCCTGACATTGACTAAGGACACCATAGAGGAAACAGCAAAGGAGCGTAGAGTGGATGTAACTGTCAACCTGTTTGGTCAGGAATTAAACGACAAAACATACGCACTCTGCAAGAGTGATATTATCATGAAGGGGGACGAAGCAAAGGGTATCGCTGTAGGTGACACGCTTCTTGTCGATGAGTTCCGCGACCAAAAATTCAACTTTATGCTGGCGAACCCTCCGTACGGTGTGGACTGGAAACGTGAATACGACTCCGTTTCTGCCGAAGCGGAAGATAAAAACAGTCGCTTCGCTCCGGGACTACCCGACAAGAGCGATGGTCAGTTACTATTCACCTTGCACATGCTTCATAAGATGGACCCCAAAGGCAGTCGCGTAGGCATTCTCTCTAATGGCTCACCATTGTTTAACGGTGGTGCAGGTTCCGGCTGGAGCAATATTCGCAAGCACATGCTTGACAATGATTTACTTGATGCTATCATTGCTTTGCCCGGCGGTTTGTTCTATGGCACAGGTATCGCTACCTACCTTTGGATATTTGATAACAAAAAGCCCGAAAGCCACAAGAATAAAGTGTTACTGATAAATGCAGCAAAAGACGAGTACGTCCAGCCTATGCGCAAGAACCTCGGTATGAAGAATATCTTGGTCAGCGATTATGGTCGAAATGAAATATGTCGTATCTACCATGCTTTTGAGACTTGCGACAATGCAAAACTTATGGATAAGGATGATTTCTTCTATACTTATATTACCGTTGAACGTCCTCTCCGTCTTATATACAAGGATGTGAAGACAAAATATGCTGCGCTCGATGAAAAGAAACAGAGCGAAGCTTTGGCAAACATCATTGCGTTGGACGATATTGATACAGAGCGCACCGATGCTGAGTTCTTTGCTTACTTGGAGTCAAAAAAGATAAAGACTACCGCAAAACTTATCAAAGATTGTCGCACCTTCTTTGGTGAAGTGTCTGAAACTGCCCCCGAGGTTCATGTCATACCACTTGATGAAAACAGCGACTTGGTCGCTGACACTAATTTGCGTGACTATGAATCGATTCCATTCAAGACGGATATTCAAGAGTATTTTCAAAACGAGGTGCTTCGCTTTGCTCCTGATGCATGGATGGATAGAGAGAAAGACAAGATAGGTTGCGAGTTCCCCATTTCAAAACTGTTTTATGAATATCAGCCGCTGCGTTCAGTAGAGGATATCCTTGCGGATATTCGGGCTCTCGAAGAAGATGAGGAACAGAGCATACAATCACTGATTAATGATTAAAAGCTATCATGAAAACTTACGAAGAATATAAAGTCAGCGGAGTAAAGTGGCTGGGTAAGGTGCCAAAACACTGGGAAATATGCCGTTTCAAAGATTTTATAAGCCTACAGACACAGACTTCACTCTCAGAAAATAAAATAGGCTTAGAAAATATTGAATGTGCGACAGGAAAATTCATCGAAACGAATTCAGAATTTGAGGGAAATGGCATTGCTTTTGACGTAGGGGATGTTATCTATGGGAAATTACGCCCCTATTTAAAAAAAGTGTGGTTATCTACTTTTAATGGCAATGCTGTTGGAGATTTTTTTGTATTTAGAGCAAAGAATACAAACTCTGCTTCTTATATAAGATATGTTATGCTTTCTGATGGTTTCACAAAAGAAGCCGATGGCTCTACATTTGGCACAAAAATGCCTCGCGTTTCTTCAAACTTCATAATGTCAATGCGGTATTTTCTTCCCCCTCCTTTCGAACAACAAGCCATTGCAGACTACTTGGATGCCAAGACGGAAAAGATGGACCAAATGATTGCTAAGGCAGAAAAGAAAATAGAATATCTTGGTGAACTTAAACAATCACTTATCACTCGTGCCGTGACACGGGGATTGAATCCAAATACGCCACTAAAAGACAGTGGTGTAAACTGGATTGGTAATATTCCTATGCACTGGGACATCGCCTGTTTACGTTTCTTCTTAAGACTTATAAACGGACGTGCGTATTCACAAAACGAATTGCTACCAAGTGGAAAATACAAGGTACTTCGTGTTGGAAACTTCTTCACAAATGATTCGTGGTACTATTCAAATATGGAACTAGAACCCGATAAGTATTGTGATAAGGATGATTTACTATATGCTTGGTCAGCTTCAGTTGGCCCATATATTTGGAATGAAGCAAAAACAATATATCATTACCATATATGGAAAGTGCAACTGGCTACATCAATGGATAAAATGTATTCATATTATTTATTAAGAGCAGTGACAAATCAAAAAATGAGCGATATGCATGGAAGTACAATGATGCACATTACAATGGGTGATATGAATAAAACAAAGATTCCAATACCTCCTCTTTCCGAGCAACAACAAATCGCCACCTACCTTGATACAAAATGTTCAAAGATTGACCACATTATCGCTACCCAAAAGAAAAAAATTGCTTATCTTCAAGAACTGAAACAAAGCCTCATTACCAACGTAGTGACAGGCAAGATAAAAGTAAGCTGACACATAAAGCATAAGACCATGAAAACAAGCAATAAAGAAGAAGAACCTCATTTCGTAAAGCGAGATAAATTTGCTATAACCGCAGAATATAAGCAATGGTTTGCCGATATCAAATCTCGTTTGCGAAACAGTCAGATAAAAGCAGCCATCAAAGTAAACGGTACACTGCTGGAATTCTATTGGAGCTTAGGTCGTGACATTGTAAAGATGAAAGCGGAACAAGCATGGGGAAGTGGTGTTTTGCAACAGCTCAGCTTTGATTTGCGAGATGAGTTTCCTGGTATGAAAGGATTATCATACACCAACTTGCGGTATGCGGCACAGTGGTTCAGATTCTATACAAGCGATGATGAGTCAATTTGCCAACAACTTGTTGACGAATTATCCATGCCACAAAAATTCGCTCTTGTGCCTTGGGGACATCACATTGAAATCATGGCCAAGAGTAAGAGCGTGGACGAAGCATTGTTCTATATAAACGAAGTGATTGCCGGCAACTGGAGTCGCGCCACGCTGATGAATATGCAGAAAGCAAGTCTTTATGAAAAACGAGGAAAAGCGCAGACCAATTTCAACGACAAGTTGCCACAACCACAAGATGAACTGGCACAAGAAATATTGAAAGGCCCTTATAACTTCGATTTCCTCACATTGCGAGAACCATACAATGAGCACATGCTTGAAGAAGCCTTAGAACACAATATCCGTCGGTTTCTGCTGGAATTAGGTACAGGTTTTGCATACGTTGGAAGTCAGATGGAACTTCGCATGCCTGGTGGAACCAGCTACTTTCCGGATATGGTATTCTATCATACAAAGCTGAAATGCTATGTCGTGCTTGAACTAAAAGTCGTGAAATTTGAGCCTGAATTTGCCGGTAAACTCAACTTCTATGTGTCGGCGGCAGACCATCTTTTGAAAGATGACAATGACAACCCCAGTATAGGACTGCTGGTATGCAAGTCGAAAAACGAGACGGTGGTTAAATGGGCTTTTGAAGGCATCGACCGACCGTTGGGAATAGCAACCTATGAACTTGATGAAGTACTGAAAAAGACACTGGCAGAGAAACTGCCAAGTATTGAAGACATAGAAAATGCAATAGAAGAGTAAATTGTGCGGAAACACTGCACGGTTATACACGAGCTTTGCAATCATAAAACGAAAAATATGAACCGATATGTTTGAACTACTAAACGAAACTCTCTTTGAGAAACATATGGCAGAATACCTTGCAGGAAGCAAGATGTACAATCAACGCACACCAAAGGATTTCAATATTCAAAAGTTGGTGGACTCAGATATGCTTTTACAATTTTTGCGCGAGCAACCTATGTGGCAGAAACTTATCACTCAAAGTTTCGCAGACGAACAAGATGCGCTCAACATTGTGATTGAAACTATCAACACGAAAATTAATCGTGGTGAAAGTTTGCTGTCACTGTTGAAAAACGGCTTCATGCTGCAAGGTCGACGCATCCGATTGGCGGCTTTCAAACCGGAGATGACTCTCGATGATGATGCCGACCACCTCTACCAGAAAAATATCTTCAGCGTGGTTCGTCAGATGAAGTACAGCACCCTGGGCTTCGATAAGGAGAATGAACTCGACCTCTGCATCCTGTTAAACGGTCTGCCTATCATTACTCTGGAGTTGAAGAACGAAGCTACCGGTCAGACTGTGGTGAACGCCATGCACCAATATCAGACCAATCGCCACCCGCAGAACCGTATGCTTCGTACCTGCCTGGTCCATTTCGCCATGGATAACAACCGGGTGATGATGACCACCAAGCTGGCCGGCAATAATACACAGTTCCTCCCATTCAACAAGGAAACAGTGAATCCACAAGTAGAGGGAGATTATCCGACCTGCTATATGTGGAAAGAAGTGTTACAAGCTGATTCTTTACTAAATCTCATTCAGCATTTCATTAAACGCATTACACCTAAGAAAGGTGAACCGTTCTATATATTCCCCCGTTATCACCAGTTGCGTTGCGTACGCAACATCATTAGCGACGTGCGCGAGAAAGGCGTAGGTCAAACCTATCTCGTGCAGCACTCTGCAGGTTCAGGCAAAACAAAGAGCATGTCATGGCTGGCCTTCCAGCTGGCAAACCTTCAGAATGCAGACAACACCCCGGTATTCGATTCGGTTATCATGATTACCGACCGTATTGTGCTCGACCGGAACATTGCCGATGAAATAAAGGGAATGGAAGAAGTAGCCGGTACTGTAAAAGACATCCGCAAAGGTTCACGTAATCTGGCAAAAGCATTAGCAGAAGGCGGCCACCGCATCATCATCTCCACTGAACAAAAGTTCAGCTTTGCATTACCTAAGTTGAAGGAGGCTGCCGGTTCACACTTCGCTGTCATCATAGACGAAGCGCATACAGCCTTTGGCAAGCAAGCATCGCACAATGTGCGTCAAGTTCTCACCGACAAGAATGAACTTCGCGAAACAGTAGAAGAGTTTGGAATTGAGAGCCGTGAAGCCGAGAACAATATGCAAGACCAAATGTTGGCCGAACTGCAAGCTGCCCGCAGCATCAATAGCGGCCATATCAGTTACTTTGCTTTCACAGCCACACCAAAGTCACAGACTTTTGCACTCTATGGCCGTAACGGAAAGGCATTCGACACCTATTCCATGAAACAAGCCATCGAGGAAGGCTTTATCCTTGACGTGCTGAAAAACTATACCACCTTCCAGACCATGTTTGAGCTGGTAAGCAAGATAGACCTTCCTGAAGACACACCTGAATACGAAAAGCAGAATGCACTCCGCTTGATGATGCAATATGTGAACCAGCACCCATACGTCATCAACTACAAAGCCAATATGATGGTAGACTACTTCATGCAGCACTCTGCCCAAAAGATGAAAGGGCAGGCCAAAGCCATTGTAGTGACTTCCAGCCGCGCCAACGCCATATTGTTCCACCAAGCCATCACACGCCGGTTGAAAGAGAAATACAATGGCGAGATAAAAGCACTTGTGGCATTCAGTGGTGAAGTAGAAATCAATGGCAACAAATATACAGAGGAGAAAATAAACGGCTTCGGAATCAAAGACAACGGCATTGCCGTTGAATTCAAACAGCCTAATCAAAGGTTCTTAGTCGTAGCCGACAAGTTCCAGACCGGATTCGACCAGCCTTTACTCCATACTATGTTTGTAGACAGAAAGCTAGGCGGTGTGCAGTGCATCCAAACGCTGAGTCGTTTGAACCGCTGCCATCCCGACAAGCAAGATACCCTGATTATCGACTTCGTAAACAAACACGAAGACATAAAGGCTGCATTCGAGCCCTACTATGATACGACCTGGTTGCAAGGAAACTATAACCCATCGAACATCTATGAATATAAGAATGACATCGAGCGCAGGAAACTCTTTACACAGAACGATATAGATAAGGTGGTAACCTTATTGCTCTGTGGAGATGAACAACAGATAGCCGGCATTCCATCTATCTTAGGACAACTGGTAAACGAATATGTGAAACCGTTACCTGAAGAGGAACAGGAACTCATCCGCAAGGAGGTGAACCGTTACATCCGCCAGTACGGATTGCTTGCTCAGTTAATGAAATTCCTTGATCCTGACTTGGAACGTTTCTACATGTTCTGCAAGCTCTACTACAAATACCTGCCTTATACTAAGGAGACTTTGCCACTGGACATCTTGGAAAAGATTGACCTCGACAAGTATCGTATCCAACTGGCAGAACAGGGCTGTATCACATTAGAAGGAGAAGACGGTGAACTGACGCCTCCAAGTACTGCTGGCATTAGCGGCGGGGAGAAGGAGTTTGATCATCTCGATCATCTCATCCACATGATGAACGAGCCTTATGAAGGTTTTCTCAACGAAAATGACCAGATCATCCTTGAGTTGCTGCGCCAGTTGAGAAATGACCCCAACATAAAGCAGGCATTCAGCGCAGAAAACTCTCGTTCCAGCCTGTTGAAGATGGTAGAAAAGGAGTTCAACAAAAAAGTCGCAACACAGTTAGGCAAGTATATCAACTTGAAGAAACTGCTCAACAGCAACCAAGCATTCAATGAGGAATTCTTAAACATGCTGGTAACCTTCCTGGGGCAAAGTTTCCATACAAGTAACGTGCTTGAATATAATGAGGAGTTGCTTAAAGATGTGATGTTTGAGAAACTAGAAGATACTTTCAGTGAACTTTGCGGACACGGCTATCGTGAACTTGAAGAAGTGCTCGATTGTCTTTTCGCCATCTTGAAGACCCATACTGTGAAAAACTTGGATGGTCTGAACACCATGATTCCAAATCAATTGAACAAGTTCTATCGTGGTGAGAACGAGCCGGTAGACTTGAAAGTGATATTCGGAGCATTGTTGCCTAAGTATGAGGCATTCCTCCGCAAACTTTATTACCTGAAAGAGGGAGAACAATTTATGTCTACAAAAGGTGCAGACGGTTGGGTGGCCATTGTAAAGACTTTCCATGAAATAGATAACCTCTACTATAATCATGGCAAAAATCCGAAATTGAACACTTTTGAAACCTACTATAAGTGCATTTCAAAGTGGAGAAACGAGAACGTTCACCATGCTCCGGAACTCCCCGATGCAGAGGTTGCTCCAGCCATCCACATGGTGGTCAGCATGTATATCTATGCCGTAATGGTCAGCATTACAGACTTGGAAATGGCAGGTTGTGAACTTGACAATTCGGGAGTCACCGTTCCTGTTATGTATCCTTCTGCTCCTGCAGCCTCTTACGAAATGGATACTTACAGCAGGGATAATTCCGAAGAGGATGAGCCTGTCCAAAAGGTGGCAGAGTGTCCTATTAACAAGATGAACGAAGAAGAGAAGATGGACCTTTTGAAACGCAGCATTCTGAAAGCGCAAAGTTACACTCCGCTATTCACCAAAAAGCGTCATTGGATGTCAATCTATAAGATGGCAGCGCACAAGAACATCATCATCGACGGCGATTATGCATACTTTGTACAACGTATCGGCATGATGGATCTGAAAAATATGCCTGACGGTTTATCCGCAAACTATCTGGACCGTATGAACAAAGGTGTTTTTGCTGATGACCTCAGCGAATGGACAAGTACCGGCTTAAGCGGCATGAAACGATCTGAGTTCACCGACATCAAGGAAACCGCAGAGAAATTCGGCGAAATCATAGACGAAACCAGACATAACGAATAAACCAGAAAAACTAATCCGGACAGAAGACATTGAAAACTTTATGCCATGACAGACAGGGCGTTATTCCGCATGGAAAAGTGAAATTTATAGTAGCTGTGCGGCAAGAATGCACAGTTGCTATTTTACTTTGTACCAAAATAAAAAACAGTCATAAAACAGAAGGCGATGGCAACAAATAAAAACGCGATGGCTCGATACAGAGCTTTAGACAAATGCTTTAGCAGCAGAACCAGAAAATACTACATGAACGATCTCATCGAGGCCTGCCGTATGGCACTTGAACGACAGAATGGTGATAGCGGTTCAAAAGGTGCCGAAGGAGTACAGCGTCGTCAAATCTTTGACGATATGAACGATATGGAATTGATGTACGGAGTCATTATCGACAGAATCCAAGACGGCCATAAAAAGTATTACCGCTATGCAGTCGGTTCAAAGACTATGGCCGAATCCGGTCCTTCCCAAGAAGAAATGGATTGTATACTCGAAGCCGCCGCCATCATGAAACGCTTTGAAGGTGTTCCTCAGTTCGACTGGCTGGATGACCTGGAAAAGAAACTTTATACCACTTCAAAACTAGGCAGTGAGACTCAAAAGGCAGTCAGTTTCCAGCACAACCAATACCTTACAGGTATAGACAAATGGTACAAGCCCATATTCGAAGCTATTGTAGCAAAGAAAGTAATAGAAATAAATTACCATCCATTCGGTAAAGATGTCAGAACAGTTGTGGTGAGCCCCTATCACTTGAAACAGTACAATAATCGCTGGTTCTTGGTGGCGAAACGCAAAGACTTCGATAAAATGTCCAACTATGCGATAGACCGGATTGAAGGAATAAAGGAAACGACCCGAACCTTTGAGCCTCTGGACAATGACTTTGATTTTGAAGAGTTCTTTAGTGACGTGGTCGGCGTTTCCGTAGTTGAAGGCGCCCCTGTGGAAAATGTCATTTTGCACGTTACCGACCAGGCGTGGAATTACATTACAACAAAGCCGCTGCATGAGTCTCAATCTGTGCTAAACAGCAAACAAGCCGACGGCAAATGGGAGGTTCGACTGAAAGTACAAGACAACTATGAATTACGTTCACTTCTACGTTCCTTTGGCGATAGCGTTGAGGTAATGGCTCCGGTTACCTTACGTCAAGAAATGAAAGAAATGGCACAGCGTGTTCTCCAAATGTATAAAGACTAAACCTGTATACTATGAAGATACTATACCTGTAAGCGACAATTATCACTATTCTATTAGTATTGAATAATAATTATTTTACTTAAAACAAATCCGGAGAGCCTCCCATAGCACATGCCATCGCTGTATTTCTAAAATCAACAATATATTATACCTGTCTCTTATACACATCTCCGAGCCCACGAG
>ENA-OYWP01000456-OYWP01000456.1-human-gut-metagenome-genome-assembly--contig:-NODE-456-length-11880-cov-8.445835_pt1 | contig 11880 bp, 22 predicted proteins | sample MGYA00244814_ERZ653404 | MGnify/ENA primary metagenome ERZ653404 (study PRJEB26926, sample SAMN06165044) | human gut metagenome | biome: ENVO:00009003; feature: ENVO:2100002; material: ENVO:00002003...
TAACAGCCGAATAGCTGTCGTTCGTTATTTCAATCTCCGTTCTTGGATTTTTCTTTTCTGTCTTTCAGCAAAACTTTCGTCTCCGGTCATTATGGATATAGTTTCGCATGCGTTTACGGCGATGTCGTATAAATTTTCAGACTTTTCAATTTCGTTAAGTAACGATCCGGCTTTACGTATATTATCCTGATACGCCTTATAAACTGAACACCAGTTTAAATACTCCTTTTCGAACTCGCCGCATTTTGAAATCAGAATGCTCTTTTCGATTCTTGCGTCTTCCCGTTCTATCTGCCCTTTCCTGAAACTGTAGTATAATGCTCTTAGCGACGTATACAGACACATTTCAGGAATTGTCATGTATTTAGGAATAGGCTTGTTTTTAGCGGCGGACGCTTCTATTTCACTCGTCCGCATAAGTAATCCTCCAAAACCTTAATTGCCTCCTCATATCCGCGGCAGACTGCGCATTTATATCCTTGGGCTTCAAGCTCCTCTATCCACCAGCTTTGATTTTCTGATACTTTCCCTTTATCCGCTTTCATTTCGATATACAGTCCGTGATACCTGCCTCTTGACGCCGGAAGATGAAGATCGGGAACTCCCGATTTAACGCCCAGAAGCTTAAGAAGTCTGCCTTGTACCGGAGAGCACTGTCTTTCATTGGGAATATGATACAGAAGCTTTAAAACGGGATATTTTCTCCTTATGTGCGCTTGCTGGGTCCATTTAATTAACATCCGCTGATGCTGTGATTCATTCATTGCTAACCTCCCATAACTCTGTTTAATATCTGTGAAGCCTGTAATTTAGTGAGACAGTCAAAATCTATATCGCCGTCGTACCTCTTGCATTTACGCTTTATCAGACTTTTCTGTTTCTCTGAGGCAGGCTTGCGTCCCCAGCGTTTTGCTCTTTCAAGATTCCAGATATATTCGCTTGCCGGATGATTTTCCTTTAAGTCGGTAAAAATCATATCTATTGCCGACTGCATATCCATTTCAATACCGTTGATATTTACGTTTCCAAGCTCGTCCGGACAAGGTATCGACTTATTTCCCTCAGGGAGGTTACACACAAGTCTTCCGTCGGGCATCTGAAAAAAATTGATATTATGAAGCTCGTATTGCTGTCGTTGCGCCCAAAGATTTACCGTTTCAATATTCCTGATCCAGCTTGAAGGAACGTCGGAAGCCCTTTCTATTTTTTCAGGCAGTTCAAACAGATCGCCTTCAAGTTTATCCTGCTGTGATTTCGGAACTCCGCTTATATCTATTCCAAGCAGCGACGGCGCCGTACACAGCGAACGCCTGCCGGTTATTCCTACGCAGTCTATAAGCGTCAGTTTATCCTTTTCGGGGTGAAGCCTCAGTCCTCTGCCGACCATCTGAGCATACAAACTTTCCGATTGGGTAGGTCTTGCAATTATAACCGTTTCTACCAACGGTATATCGGTTCCCTCCGTAAATACCATACAGTTTATTAAACATGGTATTTTTCGTTCGGTAAACCTTTTGATAATCTCCCCGCGGTTTTTCGTTTTACCTGTAATAACGGCCGAGCCCGGTATTCTTTCCGAAATAGCTTCGGCGTGGCTTACGCTGGCGGCGAATATCAAAACGGCTCCTTTTCCAAGCTTGCGGTATGTTTCTGCAATTGCGTCCTCGGTACCGCTCATTGCTTCGGAAAGCTCTCCGGGGGCATAGTCGCCTCGGCTTGTATGTACTTGAGAAAGATCATAGCCTATATCTACACGTTTACAGTCAATATCACAAAGATAACCGTTTTTTATACCCCATTTCAAATCCCGCTTAAATACTATTTCCTCATATAAATCGTCAAGTCTTGCGCCGTCCGCTCTGTTAGGGGTTGCCGTGAATCCGATCACTTGCTTCGGCTTAAAATAATCAAGTACCTTTCTGTAGGTTTCGGCGGCTGAATGATGAGCCTCGTCGACTATAACGGTACTGAAATCACAGGGAGAAAATCTGTCAAGCCTTCGGGCTATACTCTGTATGCTTGCCGATACTATTTCTTCGCCCAACGACCTTTCCGACGCCATTTCTATTCCCTTTGAGCAATCAAAGTATTTAAGCGGCTGTCTTACAAGCTCTTCTCTGTGGGAAAGAATAAGCATTCTCCCCGAACGTCTTATGTTTGCAAACGTAACCGTTTTTCCTAATCCGGTAGCCATCTGTACAAGGTAGCGTCCGGGACCTTTATCTGACAGAATATCAATACATTCCTGCTGATAATCTCTTAATTTAATATTCAATGTTTTTATCGCTCCTTTTGCTGTATTCCCTGTTCAAGAGCGCAGTTTGCCATTTTCAATACGATCTTCATATCGTCATAGCAAAGAGTAACGGGGATATTATAATCTGTCAAAATCTTTACTATTTTTCCCGAAAGCTTCATCATTTCATTCAGCTTGTAGGGAGGTATGAATTTATACCCTTTTTCTTCAGCTTCTTTCATTTCTTCGTTTAATGTCATTTTTAATCGCTCCTTATTATGTGGGACTGTGGTACTGGCGTGGGACGAACGTCCCACTATAAAAACCCCGTATTTATTGGACTTTTAAGTACTTGTGGGACTGTGGGACAAAATCGCGCATTATCTCGTCTGTAAAACTTTTTTTATTAAAAGTAGGAAATTATAATATATTTGTATATATGTCTTATATATAGGGGGAAAATGTCCCACAGTCCCACACGCCCCGTAAACCTCGCAAATACGCGGCTTCTATGATTCATAAAGCTCCTCAAATTGTCCCGCATTCTGTCCCTCGCTTAAATCAAATCCTCATAATCTTCAATATTTATTTCCTCATCGCCCGACGGCAGCCTCATAACAACGCATTCCACATTGACGCCGTTTATTCTTTTACCGCGCGTCATGTTACGACCTCTCGTCAGAATAAGACCGTTGGTTTTGAGCCATGAAAGCAGCGCTCTGTCGTCAAATCCCACGTCCTTTGCAGCCTTTCGGAATACCGCTCCGTTTATGTATGCCCAATCGTCCCGAATAACGCCGTATACGTCTGAATTTTCGTTGTCGGGTTTAAATCTGTTAGAATTCATTGCTACCCAGTCGCACATATAGCTGTAACCGCGTTCTCCTGCCGATACAGAGGTTTTGGATTTCAGAAAATTTGATATCTGGCTTACCGTTAGACGATTCCCCGTCTTGAATATGATTTCATCCGCAAGCCTGTCGGCAAGCAGAATTGCCGCCGCCGCCATAGCCTGCTTCTCTGTCGTACTTCCTGAGGATAATTCCTTAAAAAGCTTTTCATATTCCGCCTTCGCCTTTTTTATACGTTCGTCCGTCAGGCTTTCAATAAATATTTTACCGGCATGACCGTAATTTAGCTTTATAACCTGCGTAACTCCTATTCCGTCCTTTACGACCGCGTCCTTTGCTTTGCACTCTATGTCGATTACTCGGTTAATGGCTCCCGCGCCGGAATTATCGGCTGTCAGAGGCGATTCTCCGGTCGTAAGTATACAGAGCAGCCATGTAGGCGGCTTGTCGATACCTCCGGTCTTTGTTCCTCTGGTCCTTCCTACTCCCTGCGAAAGCTGATACACATCAAATTTACTTCTTCCGTGGCTGTCCTTTGAAAGCTGAAGCTCGTCAATACACATAGGGATATTATTAAGAAAAGCCGCGGTTTTTTCATGACCTACCTGAGTAGCGTTAAATGTCTGCACATACTGTCCTATGGCCGGATTCCCCCATACTGACGCCGCCAGCATAAGAGCGACCGTCTTGCCCGTTCCCGATTCCACTCCCCAGAGATGAACAAAAAAGCACAATCCCCCGATCTTACTGATAAGCACGCTTGCAAATGAAGCTGCAAGCATTATCTGCGCCGTTATACTGTCGCTCCGGCATTTAACCGCGGTATTTAACCATTTTTCAAAGCTCCCCTTCTGTGATATCGCCTTGTAAATTGTACTGTAATTCGCGTCGCCGTCAAAAATCAATCCTTCCACATAAGGGGAGAAGTCCTGCCCGTCCCCTATGTAGCCCAGTCTTGAAACGCTTTTGTGCTCAGGCAGGGAATCATAATTCAAGGCTTCTATATCGCACAAATACTCGGACAGCAGCTTTGCGCTTTTAGTTGTAACCGATATTCCCACCGCCGCAAGCTTGATAACCTTCGACGCGTCGAAAAGGTCGTTTTTTCCCACTATTATTTTTTTCCACTGTTTGCCTTTGAAGTACGCTATTTTAAGCTTTTCTTCGTTTGTATCAATGTTTACAAGCCGTTCTACCGGTATAATCGGATGCAGACAGGCAATCTCCTGAGCGTCCAGTCTGGTTCGGGAAACTCCGTAGGCGTCGCAGTTCCATTGTCCCGCCTCAAGCTCTAAAGGCTGCTCGGGAAAATCGGTAGGGTGAGTTATGTTTATGTTTTCAGCGGATTTAGCCTTTATAAGACGCAATGATTTTTCATAATTATTAAACGCTTTCTTAAAATTAGTAAATCCGGCTTTTTTAGCTTTCACCGCCGCACATTCAAGCTGCACCGTTTTTTCAAAAGGGTCTGTATATTTGCTTATTTCCTCATAAGGCGCCGTAGTTGAATAATCCTCAAGACAGTAATCGTATGACAAATCTATCTGATTCTGTGTAAGATATTCGTAATTATCTACCTTATAATCAAATAATAAGCCGTCGAATTCTTTAAGTCTGTTACATTCTGCCGCTTTTTTTCTAAGCGCTGTTAAGGATCGCAGTCTTTCTTCGCTGCTTTCGCTGAAAAGAGCTATATGTTCTATTACCCCGGTTATTCCTTCGGCTTCCGCGCTTTTCAAATCAACGGCGTCTATTTGTTCCTGTGTTATATTAACTCCCCCTTGCTACATTTTAAAACGGTACAGCGTCGTCGCCGAGGATTTCTTCATAATCCGAAAGATTGCCAAGCGCAGAAGAACCGGAATTGTTTTGAGTATTATTTCTGTGTTCTTTTGTAAGTTTATCATTAGGAATAGTAAAGTCGCCGCTTTTAATCCTGTCGATAGAATTTGCAAATCTGCATTTTGTGACAAAGTGATATTCGCCGTTATCCGCCTTAAATTCTTCACGTCCAAACACGCCGCCAAATATTTTACCAATAAGTGATTTTTCATCCCAATTCCATATATATCCCGGATTCGACTTTTCAACACTTGTAGTAAATCTTTTAAAATACTGTTTTGTTATATTGTCATTTTCCGAGCCGTCATCCTTAGGAATAAAAACGTCGAATACTCCTGCGTTCGGCCATTTGGCTTCAGGATTTTTTATGCGTAACTGTTTAAACTTGTTTTCAAAAAAGTTTGCATATTTATCATGATTTATGATATCAAAAGCTATTTTCAATATCGAAAAATCGTTATAGTCTTCTGCTCTTGCTCCCTTAATAGTTAGCTCATATCCGCCGACCTCAAGTGAGAGACCGCCTTCATAAACTTGTAAATCATCATAACCACTGAATTTTTGTATCATTTTATCCTCCGTTATTCTTCATTTTCGTAATTGTCTAAGGCTTTTATAACTTCTGTTATGTCGTTGGGAATTTCATCTGATTCAAACAATCCCTTAGGCGATTTAGCAGTACTGTTTTTAGCATGAGTTTCAAAAATGTATTCGCCTCCCACGCATTTTGCAATTAAAACTGTTTTAAATTTGCTTTCAAGGCAAATTTTATCTAATTTTTTACCGCTTGTTTTAATACGAGTAAAAAGAAACCCGCTGTCATCACGTTCTGTCTGAGTATGAGCTATAAATATGACGGTGAGATCAGGTCTGTACATCAAAGCGGAATCAACTATATCCCAAATGCACTGCGCCAAATCCTGCCATTTGTCGTAACCTTTTTCTTTCATTCTTCTCATTTCGTCAGCGACCATAATCGAGCCTATGGTGTCGATCACAAGCGTTTTTATTTCCGGTCGGCGCTCATTCACAGCATCCATTATTGTACGTACTTTAAGCGGTCGATCTGTGGTATAGTAATTTTTATTTTCTATACTGTAATACTTCTTCCAGCCTCGCCATGACAAGCCTTTTTTATCGGCGTCAATAATGTATGTTTCGGCTGGATTAAGATTTCTTAGCGAGGTTGTCTTGCCGGATCCGCTTTCTCCGGCTATACATATAACGTTTGCCATTATATCCTCCTATTTTATTTGTATATTAAGCTTTTCCGCCAATGCGCACCCCGGAACGGAAAGCCCGTTGTCAATAAGCTTCTTAATAGCGACTTTATCCGGTTTGGGTTCTCCGTATTTAACAAGTCCGTCATTGAATTCAGCTACTTTATATACGTCAAAAACCTCAACTGATTTTGATTTTCTGAATGATACCGCAGCTTTGGCCGTATTAAATTTTTCTCCATGAAGAGCGTCGGACAGATAATTCTGTAAGCTCTTTAAAAGGTTTTCATTTGACTTCCTGCGTTTTGCCAATGCTTCCTCTTCTGACTTTAAAGCAGCATTATCAGATTTAAGATTTTTAATCCACAGCACAGTATTTTCAATTTTTTCTTCTCTTGAAAGCTGAAGATTTGCAAACCTTTCTTCGTCGAATATTTCTCCTGTCTCCTCGTCTATACATTCAAGTATTTCAGTTTCTATTTTATACAGATTCATTGTAATCTTCCTCCGTCATTTCCTCCATAGAAAGAGCCAGATTGTATTTAGAAAAAAGAAGTTTAAGTTTATTAAAGCATTCGTCTGTTATTTCCCCGCCTGACGCTATGATAACGTCTTTGATTATACTTTTATATATATTTTTTTCTTTCATGCTTGACATTTCCTCCTTAGTTACTCACGGTCGTTCAATCATTGGCGCACTTCAAAATGTGTCTTTACAACTTCAATAAAGCCTAAATATTCTTTGGCGTATTTACTGTTACCGTGTTCTTCCTTTACCTTATTTTCGAACTCGTCGAGATTCCCGCTAAAACACCCGCATAAAACGTGTATATGTCCGTCTTTGCATTTAAAGAAACTGGCGGATCTATTATGAGATCCGAGTCCCTGTTCACAAAGATAATCATTATTACTGTTAATCAGCCCATCACCGTTAACCCGAGCGTAACCGCAAACCCAAGCGTCACCGCCAACCTGAGCGTTACCGACAACCCAAGCGTTACCGTCAACCCGAGCGTTATCTTCAACCCAAGCGTTACCGTCAACCCGAGCGTAACCGCTAACCCAAGCGTAACCGCCAACCTGAGCGTCACCGCCAACCTGAGCATCACCGCCAACCCGAGCGTTACCGCCAACCCAAGCGTCACCGCCAACCTGAGCGTTATCTTCAACCCAAGCGTAACCGCCAACCCGAACGTTATCGCTAACCTTAGCGTTACCACCAACCTTAGCGTTATCTCCAACCCAAGCGTTTCCTCCATGACTTAAATTACGTTCGTTTTCAATAAATCCTCCTAAATCACCGGCTTTAATATCCCCGAATGATCTTAACGCTCTTATTCTGAAAAGCGTTTTACCGCCTATTACTTTTGTCTCTTCCGTTAATTCATACTTTTTCATACTTGACATTTCCTTTCCGCACCTGCCTTTTTGTTACCCCATCCGTAAGGGCGGGTTTTTCTCGTCCCATTGGTCGGCCATGGCGGCTGCTATTCCGGGAAAAGTTTTGCTTCTCGCTTTCGCCCGTTCTTTCTGTCCACCCTTAATCCCCCTCATTCCCTCGCACCAGCCTATTTTTTTGCCCTTGCACTTTCCTCCTTGGCAGACGTACATAGGCTGCGGTTCGGGCAATATATTTGTAGGCGCTAATTTAGGCAGACTTTTCAACCAAAGACAGGTTCGTTTTTTGGCATTATCGCCAAAGAAATACGGATGGATAATTTGGTCGGGTTTTCTCCAATGCGTATTCATATAGCCCACAGGATTTTCAATAGCAATTCTGTCACAGTCCGCATTCACAAAAGCCATAAAGAAATCAACCGCTTTCTCACGTTTCTTTATTCTTTCAGCAACCTTTACGGCACTATTGCATTTTAATGAATAATGCCGCGTTCCCGCCGATGTTAGATATGTACAAGGTGGAAAGGCAATTATCATATCCCATTTCCCGCTAATATCGTGTACTTTGCCGTCAACGGTTTCAAACCTGACGTTCCCATTTAGGATGGAGATAACATCCTGCTGTATATGCCACTCCGGGCGACCTCCGGAGCACGGCTCTATGTCGCAACTGTAAGCTTCGTGTCCCAGTTTGCGGAACGCTTTACACACCTCCTGCGATTCTTCACAGGCTATGAGTATTTTCATACTTGACATTTCCTTTCCGCTATGTTATAATAGCATTGTTAATATTTTTTATTTCCGTCCGCTACTGTGCCAGCAGTGCGGGCGGTGTTTTTATTTTTTTAAATCTTTCTTCCAAGTCAAATATAGTTTCGCCGTTACGGCGAAACGGTCTATCCGTCAATGATTGATACATTTTTAATTTGTCCCATATATCCGGAAAATGGAGATATATATTTCTTAATTCTTTTAGATTTTTGTTGCCACAGCACCAGCAGCTTACACGATCAAGATACTTATATAACCCTCCGAAATCATATCCGCTTTGATAACAGTATTTAAGTGCTTCGGCCTCTGTTACTCCCCATTCTGCTAGTGGATAACGTTTTAATGGGTTTTTGTTTCTGCTTATTCTGTTACATTCGTCTGCCGCCAGTCCTACGTATGTAATGTGTCCTTTGCAATAACTATCTACAGCTTTTAATTTTTCGGTTGTGCCCCATCTACAACACCCGCCACACCAACTATACCCCGATCCAACAGTCCCGTTTCGGTGTTTAACCGGCTTATCAAACATCATGTAGTCAAAACTCATTTTCGGGCGCAATATTGTTTTGGCTATGCCTCTTTCGGCGCACAGTTTAAATATACGTTCCCAGTGCTCGTACATCTCCGGGTATTCCCACCCTGTGTCAAATACAACGATCTCGTCTACCGATACATTTTTGTCTATCGCCATCAGCAACATCGCCGTTGAATCTTTGCCTCCGCTAAACGATAGTATATTCTTCATAATTGTCTCCTTTATTGTCTCCTTTACCTAAGCATAAAGTCATACTGCTGATCCTTATACCATTGTTCTTCCTGGGCTTCTTCCGCGTCTATCACTATCACTTTTACTTTGTGACTGCTCACACTGTCGCTGACCATTTCCAGTGCGGCGGAAGCTCCCGCAAGCGCGGCTCCCAACGCTAAAAACCACGGATTCACCAGCAGTCCCAACGCTAAGCCCGCCGCCGCTCCTATTAAGCATATCGTTCCGATTTTTTGGTATATGTTCATTGGTTACTCCTCCTTGTTTTTACCTTGTGATTTCATTTCCATTAATAAACTATAGAGAGACTGTAATTCTTCAAGTTCATTTTTGTCAATCATAAACATGCCCCTACAATATTTTACAAATGGCTCTTTAGGTATTTTAGTTCTGCTCTTTATTACCACAACCGGAAATCCCAATTTCTTTCTCTCGTTTTCGTCTTTTGCCATGAGCGTTATCAAATACGGATCGCATTTTAATATGCCCGAAATATCCGCAGGCACTAAAAATTCTTTTCCAACTGTCCCCTCTAATAATTCGTCAAGGGTGTTATATCTTGCCACGATTTTCTCCTTTCCGATTAAATAACAATCATCATTGTTTTACAAGTGTGTGTTTGCGAATACACATTTAAGTTATATTCTCTTTCAAAGTCCGGATGGGACGGATGTTTTAGCCGGCGGTTTTCGCAAGTACAAATATAATTTTTTCCTCTTCTCTGATCGATAAGAACAACTTCGCCGTTCTCCCAATCAAATCCCTCGTATGTTTCAATAAATTCTTTAAGTGTCATGATTTTACTCCTATTTCTGTCCGTATCTCTGATTGACATTTTTCAAAAATCTCTCGTGCACCTTATTCAGATTTTCCATATATGTATCTAACATTTTGTCAACCTGTCTTAGGTGTAATATTGCTCCGATTAATGTTACAATCAAAGAAAGCCCAATCGATAAAAAAACAGTTAATATAAACTCCATAACTTTTCCTTTCTTATTACGTTGACTTGATTTCTTGCCCCTTACGTCAAATTATGGTATAATTAATACATTAATTCGAGAGAGGGGAACGATTATGTCTGAATTCAATCAATTTCAAGACCGTATAGACAAGCTGTCACTTGTTTATATGGAAAAGACTTGTGATATTTCTTCAATGACCGTCGAAGAATACATCAAAAAGTTTAATGAAATTTCAGTAGAAATACTTAAAACGTTATCGAATTAACAAGAGCTTCAGAAATTTTTGAAAGCAGTTCCTGCGCCTCGCGAATTGTCATACCTTTGAGCTGGTCTGCAATTTTCGAGGCTCGCTCTTTTTCGCTCTCATTTTCGAAAATGTCTCGCATTATTTTTTTACCGTCTAATTGATTAAAAGCAACCTCTTGAGCATTTTTAATATCCATATTTTCCTCCTACGCTAATTTGATTCCTTGCCCCTAATGTCAAATTATGGTATAATTTATACAGGAAGGTGGTGAATAAATTGCTTGAAATTGCATCGGGGTTTTGCCCTACTCAAAATTGTGAATACACGATTGATGTTAAATACTCGCACATAGCAGACAACAGGTACTTAAAAGTTGGCGCAACCTGTGATTATTGTGCAGATGTTTTTGGTGTTGAATGTCCTATTCAGAGAGATTGTCCGTTATACCACTCAATGCCAAAAGAAATTTTTTGCTAGCTTCTGTAAACTGCTTGCATTTATCGATATCGGTCAAATTGACTCTTTTTGTCCACCCGTCGTTGCTATTAAACTCTATGACGGGTGGTTTCTTTTCCTTCAGTAAATCACCAGTTAAAAACTCGTTTTCGGTTATTAAAACTTTAATCTGCATGTTTCTTATCCTCCTCACGCTGATTTGGTGTCATTCGTCTTACTTAATACGTAAGTTTGATTAAAAAAAATTTTACCTGCTAATTCTGGGGAAAAATTAAGTGCTTCTGCTATTTTATACATAGTGTCAGAAGATGGCTTATAACCATTTAGAATGGCACTTATAGTATTTCGATTAACGCCTGAAACTCTCGCAAAATCGCCGATTTTTTCTAATTTTTTATCAATTAAAATTTTCTTTAAAGTAGAAACATCAACAGAATACTCGTTATACATAAAATCACCTTCTTTCATTACTTACGTATCCCGTAAGTTTATAATAACACACATTTCCATACTTGTCAATACGTAACGCGTAAGTTTTTGAATATTTTTTTTATTTTCTATTGCATTTTGCGTAAGTTTATGCTATTATTAACGCATAGGAAATAAAAGGAGATAGCTCTAATGTCAATTTTACAAGAAAGAATTAAATCAAAAAGATTATCAACAGGATTAACATTATCGGAAGTTGCCGACTTAATTGGAGTTAAAGAAGCAACAATGCAACGTTATGAAAGTGGAGAAATAAAAAATATAAAACATGATACCATTGTTAAATTATCGAATATATTTCATTGTACTCCACAATATTTAATGGGTTGGACAGATGACGATGAATTATCAAGTAATTCAAATAAAACTCACATGGATAAATATAATAAACTTAATGATATCGGGAAATTAAAACTTAACGAACGTCTTGACGAACTTCTGGAACTTCCTAAGTATCGAAAAGAGTGACAAACATTTGTTTTGTGTCTATATTATAGAACAGCTGTTCTAATATGTCAATAGAAAATCGAACGGATTTTCTTAAATTGTAGATTTTTGTATAATTTTGACAAAAAACGAATAACTGATTGTATCTGTCTCTTATACACATCTGACGCTGCCGACGAACTCTAGGGTGTA
>ENA-OYWP01000477-OYWP01000477.1-human-gut-metagenome-genome-assembly--contig:-NODE-477-length-11571-cov-4.096301_pt1 | contig 11571 bp, 7 predicted proteins | sample MGYA00244814_ERZ653404 | MGnify/ENA primary metagenome ERZ653404 (study PRJEB26926, sample SAMN06165044) | human gut metagenome | biome: ENVO:00009003; feature: ENVO:2100002; material: ENVO:00002003...
CCTTGCCACAGCCCGAAATATTTCGGATGACCGCAAGGCTCTCTCCCCCACCCGCTGCGGCGGGAGCCCCCTCCCAGAGGGGGCCAAGGGGGGTTCATTTCCTGTCCCCAGTATACCACATTCCGTCTCTCGCGCACAGTTCACAGTATTGCCGTATTTCAACCAAAAAACCGTTGCTTCTTTCGTCAGATTGCCAGTTGCATTTTGTCCGCTTACCCCGTATAATAGAGGCATAACAGCAAGGGCGCTGCGAATGTGTTTTCGCAGCGTCCTTTTTCTGTAAATAGAGGAAATAAAGGAGTAAGAAGTATGGCAGCAACCGTTATGGAACTTTACGGCAGCAAAGTCTTCAACGAGCATGAGATGCGCGAGCGTCTGCCCAGCTCGACCTACAAGAGCCTCAAGGCGACGATTGAGAAGGGCCAGCCGCTGGACCTTGAGGTCGCCAACGTCGTGGCCAGCGTCATGAAGCGCTGGGCCATTGAGCAGGGCGCCACCCACTACACCCACTGGTTCCAGCCTCTGACCGGCATCACCAGTGAGAAGCATGACGGCTTTGTCAGCCCCCAGCCGGACGGCACCGCCATCATGGAGTTTTCCGGCAAGGAGCTCATCAAGGGTGAGCCGGACGCCTCCTCCTTCCCCTCCGGCGGCCTGCGCGCCACCGCCGAGGCCCGCGGCTACACCGCCTGGGACCCCACCAGCTACGCCTTTGTCAAGGATGACACGCTGTGTATTCCCACCGCGTTCTGCTCCTACACCGGCGAAGCGCTGGACAAAAAGACCCCGCTGCTGCGCTCGATGCAGGCCATCTCTGACCAGGCCTGCAAGGTGCTGCACCTGTTCGGCAAGGATGTTGACCGCGTTCACACCACGGTTGGCCCCGAGCAGGAGTACTTCCTGATTAAGAAGGAGGACTACCAGAAGCGCCTGGACCTGGTGCTGTGCGGCCGCACGCTGTTCGGCTCTGCCCCGTCCAAGGGCCAGGAGCTGGAGGAGCACTACTTCGGCACGATCCGCCCCATCGTTTCCGGCTTTATGAAGGAGCTGGACGAGGAGCTGTGGAAGCTGGGCATTCCCGCCAAGACCAAGCACAACGAGGTCGCCCCCTGCCAGCATGAGCTGGCCCCCATCTACGACACCACCAACGTCGCCATCGACCACAACCTGCTGACGATGGAGATGATGAGGAAGATCGCCGACAAGCACGGTCTGGTCTGCCTGCAGCATGAGAAGCCGTTCGAGGGCGTCAACGGCAGCGGCAAGCACAACAACTGGTCCCTCAGCACCAAGCACGAGAACCTGCTGGATCCCGGCGACACCCCGATGGAGAACCTGCAGTTCATGGTGTTCCTGTCCGCGGTCATCGAGGCCGTTGACGATTACGCCGACCTGCTGCGCACCTCCGTCGCCACCCCGGGCAACGATCACCGTCTGGGCGCCAACGAGGCACCCCCGGCCATCATTTCCATCTTCGTCGGCGAGGAGCTGGAGGCCGTTATCGATGCCATCTGCACCGATTCCCCCTATGCCGGCCCCGTCAAGATGAAGATGGATCTCGGCGTCGATGTCCTGCCCAAGTTCAGCAAGGACACCACCGACCGCAACCGTACTTCTCCCTTTGCCTTCACCGGCAACAAGTTTGAGTTCCGTATGCCCGGCTCCGCCGAGAACCTGAGCGACTGCAACACCATCCTGAACACCGCCGTCGCCAAGGAGCTGAAGGGCTACGCTGACGAGCTGGAGAAGGCCGACGACTTCACCAGCGCTGCCATCGCCCTCGTCAAGCGCACCATCCGCGACCATCGCCGCGTCATCTTCAACGGCAACGGCTACACTGCCGAGTGGGAAGAGGAAGCAGCAAAGCGCGGCCTGCCCAACAAGAAGAACACACCCGCCGCTCTGCCCGCCCTCATCGAGCCGAAGAACATCGCCCTGATGGAGGACTTCGGCGTCCTGACCAAGGTCGAGATGGAGAGCCGCTACGAAGTTGAGATGGAGCACTACTCCAAGATCATCAACATCGAGGCCCTGACCATGCTGGAGATGGCCCGCAAGCAGCTGCTGCCCGCCGTCAACGCCTACATGAGTGAGGTCGCCAACACCGCCGCCTCCAAGCTGGCCGTCAGCGAGAGCCTGAGCGTCCGCAGTGAGACGAAGGCACTGACCCGCCTGTCCGCCGACGCCGACGCCATGAGCGACGCTGTGGACGAGCTGCAGGCCGCCGTCGATGCCGCAAAGGCCCTCTCCGACGAGAGCGCAAAGGCCGTCGCCTTCCACGACGACGTTCTGCCCAAGATGGACGCCCTCCGCGCCGCCGCCGACGACGCCGAGACCATCTGCGGCGAGGACTACTGGCCTCTGCCCAGCTACAGCAAGATGCTCTACTACGTCTGATCTTCACATATCAGCGTAGAATAAGGCACCGCAGGCTGAGGCGCTTATCTGAGCCATTCTCCTTTTCCTATTTCTTACACCAGCCTGAAGACCTGCCTCTGTACAGAGGCAGGCCTTTGGGCGTTTTTTAAGAAGACATACTTTTCAGAGGACACACACCTATGAGTTATACGACACAGCAGGACATCCTCGATTTCGTCGAGGACAACAATGTAAAATTTGTCCGCTTCGCGTTCTGTGACATCTTCGGCTTTCAGAAAAACATCGCCGTGCTGGCAAGCGACCTTCCCAAGGCGCTGGAAGATGGCGTCTGCTTCGACGGCAGCGCCATCGCGGGCTTCATGCACGTGGAGGAGAGCGACCTGGTGCTCCGGCCCGACCTGTCCACCATGACCATCCTGCCCTGGCGCACGGCTGAGGGCCGGGTGATGCAGTTCTTCTGCGACGTGGAAAAGCCGGACAACACCCCCTTCGGCGGCAACTGCCGCGGTTTCCTGCGGGACATCAACCGCCGGTTCAAGCAGCTGGGCCTGCGCTGCAACGTCGGCACCGAGTGCGAGTTTTATCTCTTCGAGAATGACGACCGGGGCCGTCCCACCCGCATCCCCATCGACGCAGGCGGCTATTTCGACGTAGCGCCGCTGGACGCAGGCGAGAACATCCGCCGGGACATCTGCCTGACCATGGAGCAGATGGGCCTTGCCCCCCAGCACAGCCACCACGAGAACGGCCACGGCCAGAATGAGATCGATTTCCACTACGCCGGCCCCCTCAAGACCGCCGACAACATCTTTCTGTTCAAGCAGATCGTCCGGGCCGTGGCGGCCAGCAACGGCTTCCACTCCAGCTTCCTGCCGAAGCCGCTGCCCGACCAGGCCGGCAGCGGCCTCCACATCAACCTCTCGCTGACCATGGACGGCAAGAACCTCTTTGAGGGCGACATCGCCCCCGACAGCATCCCCGGCAGCTTCATGGCGGGCATCCTCCACCACAGCCGGGAGCTGACGGCCTTCACGAATCCCCTGCCCAACAGCTACCTCCGCTTCGGCTGCGACGAGGCTCCCCGCTACGTGAGCTGGAGCCGCCAGAACCGCAGCCAGCTGGTTCGCATCCCGCAGGTGAAGGGCGACAACTGCCGCATGGAGCTGCGCAGCCCCGACCCCGCCTGCAACCCCTACCTTGCCATCGGCCTCGTGCTGGCAGCAGGCCTCGACGGCATCGAGCACCGGATGGAGCTGTCTGCCCCTGTCAACCGCAACCTCTTCATCCCGGGCGAAGCCGCCGGTCTCGGTCTCGAGACCCTGCCCGCCTCGCTGGAAGAGGCCGTCGAGGTGGCCAGGAACAGCGAGTTCCTTCACAAATTCCTGCCCGACGAGCTGAGCCGCCGCTACTATGCCGAGGCTCTGCGCCGCTGCGAGGCGCTCAAGAACGCCTCCGACCCCGCCGAATATGAGCGCGTCCACTACTTCAATGCCATCTAATGCAGAATGACATAGGAAAGGAGTGAGCCGAATGGGACGTGCCCTGATCGTAAGCGCGGGCGCAAGCTCCAACGAATATATCTCCGCACGCCTGACGGAGCTGGGCTATGCGCGGCCTATCATCGTACCAAGTGCGGCGGAGGCGCGGCGGAGGATGCTGGAATCCGACTTTGAGCTCATCGTGGTCAACTCGCCGCTGCCGGATGAGTTCGGCCACGAGCTGTGCGCCGACGCCGTGGAGAAAACGGATGCCGGTGTGATATTTCTGGCCAAGGCCGCAGCCGCCGAGCAGCTTCTGACCCCGCTGAGCGAAGAAGGTGTTCTGCTGGTCACAAAGCCCTTCTCCAACACCTTCTTTTTGCAGGCCATCCACATGGCCGCCGCCAGCAACCACCGCCTCCTGCTTTTGCGGCAGGAGAATCAGCGGATGCAGGAAAAGCTGGCGCAGGTGCGGCTGGTGAGCCGCGCCAAGTGCTGCCTCATCGAGCTGGGCCATATGACCGAGGCCGAGGCGCACCGCTACATCGAGAAAAAAGCGATGGACACCCGGCGCGACCGCGCCGAGGTCGCGCAGGAGATACTGGACTCCTACGACCCCGCGCAATAATGCGTATTGCGCCCCCACTGAGGGGAAGTATTTGCTTATCGTGATATTCACGGAAAAGAATATCTGTAAATTAGAGGAGAACCATTATGGCAAAGTTTATTTTCGTGACCGGCGGCGTCGTCTCCGGTCTGGGCAAAGGCATCACCGCCGCCTCTCTGGGCCGACTGCTGAAGTGCCGCGGCCTCAAGGTGGCCAGCCAGAAGCTGGACCCCTACGTGAACGTGGACCCGGGTACCATGAGCCCCCTGCAGCACGGCGAGGTCTTCGTCACCGACGACGGCACCGAGACCGACCTGGACCTGGGCCATTACGAGCGCTTCATCGACGAGAATCTGAACAAGTATTCGAACCTCACCACCGGCAAGGTCTACTGGAACGTGCTGAACAAGGAGCGTCAGGGCGCTTACCTCGGCCAGACCGTCCAGATCATCCCCCACATCACCAACGAGATCAAGAGCTATATCTACAATCTGGCCTCTTCCACCGAGGCCGATGTGGTCATTACCGAGATCGGCGGCACCACCGGCGACATCGAGAGCCAGCCTTTCCTCGAGGCCATCCGTCAGGTGGGCCTCGAGCAGGGCAAGGAGAACTGCTGCTTCATCCATGTGGTGCTGGTGCCTTACATCTCCGGCTCCGATGAGTACAAGTCCAAGCCCGCACAGCACTCCGTCAAGGAGCTGCAGGGCATGGGCGTCAGCCCCGACATCATCATCCTGCGCGCCGACGGCAGCGTGGGCAGCGACATCCGCCGGAAGATCAGCACCTTCTGCAACGTCAAGCCGGAGTGCGTCATCGAGAACCTGACCATGCCCAGCCTCTACCAGTGTCCGCTGATGCTCCACACCGGCGGCCTCGACGACGTGGTGGTCAAGCAGCTGCATCTGGACGTTCCCCCCGCCGACCTCACCGAGTGGAAAGAGATGCTGGCCCGGATCGCCACCCGCAGCAAGACCTGCACCATCGCCCTCGTGGGCAAGTACGTCAAGCTGCATGACGCCTATCTGTCCGTCATGGAAAGCCTCTACCACGCCGGCTTCGAGAACGACAGCCAGGTGGAGATCAAGTGGGTCGAGAGCGAGGACCTGCCCGACCAGGCAGCCTGCAAGGAAGCCTTTGCGGACGTGGACGGCATCATCGTCCCCGGCGGCTTTGGCGACCGTGGCATCGAAGGTATGATACAGGCCGCACAGTACGCCCGCGAGAACGATGTTCCCTACTTCGGCATCTGTCTCGGTATGCAGATCATGGTCATGGAGTTCGCCCGCCACGTTCTGGGCTACGCCGACGCCAACTCCAGCGAGTTCACCCCCGAGGGTCATCACAACGTCATCGACCTGATGGCCGACCAGCAGGGCAACATCCCCAAGGGCGGCACCATGCGTCTGGGCAAGTACCCCTGCACCGTCCTGCCCGGCACCAAGATGGCCGAGTGCTACGGCCAGAGCGAGATCTGGGAGCGCCACCGCCACCGCTACGAGTTCAACAACGACTACCGTCAGGAGATGCAGGACGCCGGTCTGGTCATCTCCGGCACCAGCCCCGATGGCCGCCTTGTGGAGACCGTGGAGCTGCCGGGCCGTGACTTCCACCTCGGCGCACAGTTCCACCCCGAGTTCAAGAGCCGTCCCAACCGCGCACATCCCCTGTTCAAGGGCTTCATCGCAGCGGCGCTAAAGTTCAAGAAGGGCAAGATGGGGCACTGAGAGGTTGTACGAAGGCAAACCTGACCCTAAACCCAAAAGCACCCGCTTTCCACATCACTGTGGAGAGCGGGTGCTCTTTTTGCTATGATGCTATGTAGCCGTGCTTACTTGCTGGCCTTCGTGGTCTTCTTACGAGTGGCGGTCTTGCGGGCAGGCTTTGCAGCAGGAGCGGCCTCGGCGGGCTTTTCCTCGGCCTTGGCGGGTGCGGCTTCAGCCTTTGCCCCAGCGGACTTCGCAGCAGTCTTGGCGGCGGTCTTCTTTGCCGCAGGCTTTCTGGTGGTCTTCTTCGCGGCAGGTGCAGCCTTTTCCTCAACCGGCTTTTCCTCGGCGGGAGCAGCGGCCTCGGCCTTGACCTCAGCGGGCTTTTCCTCCGCCTTGGGGGCGTGCTTTGCGCGGTCCTTCACCTCGGAGATGGTCCACAGCTGGTCCTCGCCGGCAGTCTCCTGCCAGATCTGGAGCACAGCGCCGTCCGCAGTACCCATGCCCACGGTGTCGATGCACTTGCCGGCAGCCCACATGGAGCGCAGGCGAACGGTGCCGGCCGGGGTGGGCTCCATCTTCCACATCTGGGAAGTGCCGCCCACGTCCTCCCACAGGTGGAGCCAGGTGCCGTTTGCGGTGCCGGTCATCATCAGGTCGATGAGCTTGCCGGAAGCGCGGTTGCGGATACGGTAAACGCCGTCGCCCTCGCGGACGAAAGCCCACTCCTGCTCGGGCTTGCGCTCGTACTTGCCCAGACGGATGTTGCCGCCGTCCTTGACGCTCTCCACAGCCTGAATGACGCTGCCGGTCTTGGCGGCGATGGTGTAGAAGCGGTCTGCTTCAATGATAGTCTGTGCCACAGATTTCATAAGATTTCCCTCCGTATCCCGGGGCAGGATCTCCCCGGAACTCTTCTCTGCGCTGTTTTTTGTCTTCGCGCTTTTGTTTCTTTCCATAAATTATACCACTTGACGTGATTTTCTACAAGCAATTCGACCTTTCTTTGGCAAATTTGCCAAAAGGCATTCCATTTTCTCCTGCTTTTGCACTCAATACCCTAACTTTTTGCAACGGAACCGACCGCCGCTGGTGCAGTGCCACCATCTCGACATTTCCCCCGATCTGCGCTATACTTATTATATATTTGCATTTTACCCGTTCTTTGCGCAAAGAGCGGTATTTTCTTTGATTTCCGAAAGTGAGGTATCACTTCATGCCGTCTTCCCCCCGCACCGCATCCGACGCCGCCGAGCTGGAGCGCAGCAGGCTCCAGTTCGAGAAAATGACCCAGACCCCCGTGCCGAAGCTCATTCTCGGCCTCGCGGCCCCCACCATCCTGAGTATGCTCATCACCAGCATCTACAATCTGGCCGACACCTTCTTTGTGGGCCAGCTGTCCACCAGCGCGTCGGGCGCGGTGGGCGTCGTGTCGAGCCTGATGGCCATCATTCAGGCCCTCGGCTTCATGCTGGGCCACGGCGCGGGCGGCATCATCAGCCGCAGCCTCGGCAGTCAGGACACCCATGCGGCCACAAAGTTCGCCTCCACCAGCTTCTTCACGGCGCTGACCTTCGGCGCAGTGCTGGCCGTTCTCGGTCTCGCTGCCCTGCCCGACTTCATGATGCTGCTGGGCAGCACCGACACCATCCTGCCCCACGCCTGCGCCTACGCGCGGCCCATCCTCATCGCGGCCCCGCTCATGATGTCGAGCCTCGTGATGAACAACATCCTCCGCTACGAGGGCAAGGCCAGCTTCGCCATGATCGGCCTCGTCACCGGCGGTATGCTCAACATCGTGCTGGACCCCGTCTTCATCTTCGGCCTCGGCATGGGGACCGGCGGCGCAGGCACGGCCACCGCCCTGAGCCAGAGCATCAGCTTCTGCATCCTGCTTTCCATGTTCCTGCGGGGCAAGACCGTCAGCCGATTCCGCATCACCCAGGTCACCCGCAGCGCCCGGGACTTCGGGCAGATCTTCTTCAACGGTGCGCCCAGCTTCGGCCGTCAGGGCCTGAACAGCATCGGCAGCATGCTGCTGAACGTCGCCGCCCGCAGCTACGGCGACGCAGCCGTGGCCGGCATGAGCATCGTGTCCCGCATCTTCCAGTTCGTGCTGTCGGTGGCTATCGGCGTCGGACAGGGCCTGCAGCCTGTGGCGGCCTTCAACTACGGCGCCCGCCGCTTTGCCCGGGTGCGGAAAGCGGCCATCTTCACCATCTCGACGGCTTTCGTCTTTATGGCGGTGCTCAACTCCCTCTGCTGGTTCAACGCCGAGCCCCTCATCCGCCTCTTCCGCGATGACCCCGAGGTCACCGCCGTGGCTCTGCCCGCCCTGCGGTATCAGTGCGTCGCCATGTTCTTGCAGCCCGTCATCATCGTGACGAATATGATGTTCCAGTCCATCGGCAAGTCGGGCCGGGCTACCTTCCTCGCCTGCTGCCGTCAGGGCGTCTGCTTCATCCCGCTCATCCTCACCCTGCCCCGCATCGGGGGCCTGAGCGGCATCGAGCTGTGCCAGCCCATCGCCGATGGCCTCACCTTCTGCATCTCGGTGCCTTTCCTGCTGCCCTTCCTGAAGGAATTGAAGGAACAGGGAGACGAAGAATAAGCTTGTCATAAAACTGTAACCAGGCCCGGCCACATTTCTGCAATGAAATGTCCGGGTCTTTCGTATATACTATAGATGGGAAAGTCAAATTCTGGGAGACTGTGAGGTGTTTCTATGAAGACCACTCTGCTTCGACTCAGCCGCCGCGCCGCCTGCCTCGTGCTGGCGGGCGGGCTGCTGACGAGCTGTTCGCTGCTGCCTGCGGCGTCGCCCCGGCACGAGGGGACGGCGTCCTCGCAGGCTCCGCAGTATTACAGCGACGCATGGCTCAGCGACGACTCGCTCCACTACCTCTACTCTTACACCGGGAACGGCGGCGGCACCATTCTCCGGGGCGGCAGGGTGCTCTACAAAGCCAGCAGCTCCGACAGCATCCAGCTGCTGAAGGACACCCTCACCGGCGAGACGGGCCACTACCTCGTGGCCCACTCCACCCCCGGCACGGAGGAGCGCACTTCCACCCTTTACGACGCCGACGGCAATGCCGTCATGACCTTTCCCTATGCGGTGAACGCCACCCTCTCGGGCGGGCTGCTCATCCTGCGGGACGACGCTGACGTCTGGGCTTTCGAGAACGGCACCACCGGCGGCACTCGGGTGTACGACCTCGCCACAGGCGCCCAGCTTCCCGTACCCGAAACAGCGCTCGACTGTCTCGTGGTGGACGAGGACGGCCAGCGCCTCATCTTCAACTGCTACGACCTGCCCGAGGGCCTTACTTACGCCTACGACGACCCCGACCAGCCGCTCCACCAATACGTCCTCATCACCGACCGGGAGGGCAATGTGCTGATGCGGGAGGACGGCTGCACAGCCAGCTCCCTCGCATCGTATCGCGGCGGCTTTGCCGACTGGCTCGATTTGAGCTGGTTCCGCGGCTCAGACTGGGGCATCGCCCGCGAAGCCCTCTACAACGTCACCACCGGCGAACTGCTCACCGGCGAAGAGGACAGCGCCGTCTCGGCCTGCGGCGTGGGCGTTGCCTGCCTCCAGAGCCGTCAGGACAGCCGCTCCGTCCTCTACGATCTGAACGGCGGCGAGGCCGTGGAGCTGGGCCGCTTCGACCGGGGCGTGAGCACTTACACCCCCGGCTGCGTCGTTCTCTCCGGCAGCGATGACCCGGACAGCCCCTACACCCTCATCGACCTCGCCAGCGGTGAGAGCATCGGCGTCCAGCGAAGAGACACGGACTACCGCTCTGGCAACGTCGCTGTGCTGACGACGGACAACATCCTCAAGGTCTACGACGGCACCACCGGCGCGCTGCTGACCGACGTAGAGGCAGCGCCCGTGGAAGAAGCACAGTACATCAGCGTGACGGCCCTGCCCGACGGCTACGCCCTGCTGCAGTACGACGACGAAAACTACGACACCATCGCCATCCAGACCTACGGCGGAGAGGGTCTGCTCTGGTCGTCCGCCGGTGAGGCCCAGCAGTATACCTACGCTTCCTACCTCACCAGCACCGCCAGCGGCCCTCTGCTCACAGCCTGCCGGGACAGCCGTGACGGCAGCAGCCTCTACGATGTGCTGGACATGGAGGGCAATCTGCTTCTCCGCCGCCTCGGCAGCTGTTACAGCCCGGACGACCTTCCCGACGACTGCTTTGTTGCGCGGCAGGGCTTCGACTACGGCCTGATGGACTCCACCGGCCAGTGGCTCTACCGCGAAAGCATCTTCTCCTCCCCCAGCGACGACGCTGGCGGGGGCTACCTGTACTGACACGGAGGTTTTTGATATGAAAGAGATGATCTCCCGCCGCAGCTTCCTGCGCGTGATGGGCCTCGGCTTCGGGGCGGCGATGCTCACCGCCTGCAATACCGGCACTACGGACTCCCCCGCCGACTCTCCGGCGGCGTCTGTCCCCGACCCGGACACGCCCGTCCCCTTCCTGACCGAGGACGAGTTCCCCCGCCTCGACGGCTCCACGGCCTGCATCCCCCTGATGGCCCAGATGAAGGCTGATGTCACCGGCATGGACCTTCTCGAGGCCCAGACCAGCATCACCGTCAGCACCACGGCCTATGCGTGGGAGAACTTCGGCCTCTGGTCCCGCAGCGACAGCGAGGACTACGGCGCACAGCTGCTCATCGTCTACGAGGCCCCCGAGTACGTCAAGGAAGAGCTGGCCGAGGCCGACGCAAAGCTCGAACAGAAAGCCATTGGCCGGGACGCACTGGTGTTCATCGTCAACGAAGAGAATCCCGTCCAGAGCCTAACCCAGCAGCAGCTGCGGGATATTTATGCGGGCCGCATCACCAACTGGAAGGACGTGGGCGGCGCGGACTCCCCCATCGTGGCGTTCCAGCGGGGCGTGGACTCGGGCAGTCAGACCCTCTTCAAAAAGCTGCTCATCGACAAGGGCGACGGCCAGCTGATGGCCGCGCCCACCGAGCTTGCCCCCGCCGACATGGGCGGCCTCGTGGACAGCATCGCCGAGTACAACAACTCCGCCAACGCCATCGGCTTTTCGGTCTACTACTACATCGACCAGATGTACTCGAAGCCCGGCCTCCGTCTGCTGGCCGTGGATGGCGTGACCCCCGGCAATGACACCATCGCCGATGAGAGCTACCCGCTCTGCAACGAGTTCTACGCAGTCGTCCACGCAGACGCCGCCCCCGACAGCCCCCAGCGGAAGGTCTACGACTGGCTGGACACCGACGAGGGACGCAGGTGCATCGAGAAGGCGGGGTATGTAGCAGTGGATTAAACCTCTCCGTCATCGCTGCGCGATGCCACCTCCCCTACCGAGGGGAGGCCTTGGCATTTCGTGAAGCTTCGCCTCTT
>ENA-OYWP01000513-OYWP01000513.1-human-gut-metagenome-genome-assembly--contig:-NODE-513-length-10866-cov-8.292757_pt1 | contig 10866 bp, 10 predicted proteins | sample MGYA00244814_ERZ653404 | MGnify/ENA primary metagenome ERZ653404 (study PRJEB26926, sample SAMN06165044) | human gut metagenome | biome: ENVO:00009003; feature: ENVO:2100002; material: ENVO:00002003...
CGAGATGAGCGCTAGTCTCGTGGGCTCGGAGATGTGTATAAGAGACAGCAACAAATACACAGCGTTATTCTAATTTTAAGATATTTGTCCTTTTTATTGTACACTGTCTATGCTACAATAACAACATAAACAAAGTCCTTGTGAAAGGAGCGATATTATGTTTGACTGGAACGGAAACGGTAAGCACGATGCCTTTGATGATTTTTTCACCTTCGAGCTTTTTGAAGATATGATGAACGAGGAGGATGAAATGCCCTCTGTAAGAAATCGCAACAGGAGAATTCATCGTCGCTATGACATCTATCAGGACACTAACAGTGCCCGCAAGAATGCAATAACAACCTTCTGGCTTGTTTTAGGATTGATTATTCTTATTGTCGGTTTTATTCTGATAATCTGCAATATCAAAGATCAACTTCTGATAGCACTTTCTATATTCGGTTTAGTATTTATCAGCTATATTGTAATGTCACAGGGCTTTGACAAAGACGATTAGCATACAGCAACAGCCCGCAGGAGTTTTATCTTCCTGCGGGCTGATTTTTGTTTTAGATTTATACGCTTGCCGTTTCTGCGGTTACGGCTGTATTTGATGTGTTTGCGGAGCAGAGGGGGCAGACGTTTTCGGTTTCGCCTGCAATGAATTTCATCGCCTTGTCGGTACTCCAGAAGAAACGCTCCTCGCCGTAGGTTTCTATAAGGCCGCAGCGGTGGAACATTTCGTCAACGGCAGGCTGTACGCACGAGAAGTATATTTCTATCTTCCTTGCGGAAAGGCTGTCGCAAAGCTCCTTCATAGCCTGTACACCGGAAATATCCGCTATAGGCACGCCACGCATTGAGAATATCAGCTTTCCGCCGTCATCGACCTCAAGATGTGACAGCTTCTCTGACAGCTTGTTTGATGTTCCGAAATAAAGCGGACCTGTGACATATACGACCTTTGTGCCGCCAAGCTTTCCGTCCTTGTCGGCTATATCTATCTTAGCAGGGTCAACATCCGCAACATTAACCGTCATATCCGAAACCTTAAGCACGAACATGATGACCGAGAAAAGTATACCGATTATAATTGCGACAGTGAGGTCGAATATAACCGTTGCCGCCATTGTGATAAGATACTGGAACATTGCGGTCTTTATCTTTCTGCCGAAAATGTCCTTTATTACCGCAAACTCGTTCATTCTCCACGCAGTTACGATAAGTACGCCTGCAAGCGCCGCCATAGGTATCTTTGACATTACGCCGCCGAGCAGGAACATTGACGCTAAAAGCACCAGTGAATGTATTACACCGGCTATTCTTGTCTGTGCGCCGCTCTTTATGGCAACGCTCGTTCTTGCGATTGCCGCTGTCGCAGGCACACCGCCGAAAAAGGGTATCAGCATATTGCCTATGCCCTGTGCTACAAGCTCCTGATCGCTGTCGAGCTTCTCATTCTTCATTCTGCCAGCGCTCGCACCGCACAAAAGGCTCTCGATAAGTCCGAGTGCCGCAATACTGATTGCAGGGAATATAAGATTCTTTACCGTGTCAAAATCTATCGCCGTAATATCAAGCCTGTCGTTAAGCAGAAGCGTCTGCGGTATCTCGCCTACAATGCCGACATTGAAATTGAATATGAAGTTCAGCGCCGTTGCTATTATAATAGACATAAGCGACGACGGGATGATAGCATTGAGCTTTTTGGGATAAATAAGCATAAACACTATAACGCATACGCCGATTGCTATTGCCTCAAAATTCAGTGTCTGAGGCGTGTTGAAGTAGCTTACTATCTTATCTATAGTAGAAGCACCCTCGCATTTAAGTCCCGTAAGGTTATTTATCTGACCGAATGCAATGATTATTGCTATACCCGATGTAAAGCCTGTGATAACAGGTGTGGGTATAAACTGTACCAGTCCGCCGAGCTTGAATATTCCGCACAGCAGAAGTATAGCACCCGACATAAAGCAGGCGATGAACACACCCTGTATCTGATATGTAGCCACAAGCGAGCAAAGGATAGCCGCCATAGCGCCCGTAGGTCCTGAAATCTGGTATGACGCACCCGAAAGCAGTCCTATTACAACGCCTGCGATAAGTGCCGTGATAAGTCCTGCGGCGGCAGTCGCACCGCTCGATATACCGAATGCAAGCGCAAGCGGAAGTGCCACAGCCGCTACTGTGATACCGGCAAGCACATCTTTTCCGAATTTTCCTGCATTATAGCCTTTGAATTCTGCCTTTAAACGTTTGAAATAACGCTTTATCATTTCTCTCCCTCTTTCTGTTCATTTGTCCTGCGGACAAACAGCAACCTTTATATTCTATACCCGAAAGAGAAATTTGTATATATCAAAACTCAACAAAGATTTGTTCACATCGGGTAAATTTTAAGTTTATTTTTAGTTTTGCATAAAGAAAAGCCTTCCGCTGTCATAATGACGGGCGGAAGGCTTCGCTTTTGATGTTTTGATGTTTTACTGTGCCGCTTCAAGCAGCTTGTTGTTTACTCTTGTCTGCACTTCGATGTAGTAGGCTTTTTCGGCATCGTTCATATCCGAGCTGTTCCACTTTTCAAAGCTCTGTGAAAGCTCGTTATATTTGCTGATATATGTCGCATAATCTGTGATAAGGCTGAGATCGGTCGGGTTTGCCTTATACTTCTTCATAAAGTCAACGTAATCGTTCATAAAGCTCTCATAGTTGTCCATAGCCTCTTTGAAATCACTTCTCAGACCACTTGCATTGGCTTCTGCCGGCTTGCTTGTTTCGGGGGCATTAGTTGTTTCGGGCTTTGACGCATCCGATGACTGATCATCGTCATCGGATTTTCGGGGAGGATCAACCCTTATAAACATTACGTTATTTCCTTCGTACGACAGATCCAAATGCCACCCATCACTGTTATAAGCGTAGAAGTGGGTATCGGATTTGCTGTAATCAACAGTAAATCCCTTGTCTATACAAGCCGATACATACGCATTATAATCCGCTTTGGGCGTTTTGCCCATATACAAGCAGAAGTTGTTATCATATTCAAAATTGATTTTACCGAATGTCGATTTCGGCTTCGGAACGAGTTTTCCGGCCTGACCAATAGGAAAAATGATTTCATCCATTTCCATAGGCGCTTCAAGTTCAACACTCAGACTGTCGCCGCCGCTGAAATGTGTTAACTCCAATTTATAGCCGTCACCGTTGAATGCTTCAAATTTATATGAATCTGATTCTTCTTCTACCGTAAAGCCTCTGTCCTTGCAGGCTGTGATATAATCTTTGAACTGATTATCGTCTACCGATGAAAATTTTATCCATAATTCTTCTTCGGTATTCTCGTATGTATGATCTACCGTTCCCTTTACCTCGGGGATAATATTGCTCAGCACTATTTCATCCGACCACGCTTCATAACTGTTGTTACTGCCGCTGCTGTCGGTACTGCTGTCGGCAGATACCGAGCTATTCACGGTGTTACTGCTTTCCGTCTGAGAAGATGTGCCGTTGCTGTTGCACGCTGTGAGTGATAATGTGCATATAAGTGCCGCCGCTATCGCTATGAAGCGTGTTCTTGATTTTTTTACTGTGACTTTCATAAATACCTCTCATTTCGTATTACTTGTTTTGATGATCCGCCATATTGAACGCTCGGAGTAGTCATATTTCTTAGCGAGTTCAAGAATATTCTTGCCGTTATATTCCCTGATAATTGCCCTGTGCGTGTATTCCTTTGAATACAGGCGGCCGGGGAACGAAATCTGAGTTCCGTGAAACATTTTATGAATTATTCTGGCATTTTCAATTCCGATTTCATTTGCTATTTCACGATAGACCTCATTCAATCCGTTAATCTCGTTTTTCATAAGCTCCGTATCTTGTTCCTTCAGCGTTCTTTCATCCATTGACATAATACCACCTCGCAACAGACATAACAAATGACATTTTCATTGCATCTGGCAGTACGCTGTCAGTTAAAACAGCTCTGATATTGCTTTTCATAATAAAAGCTCCTTTCCGAACAATTCCTGTTCAGAAAAGAGCGTGTTATTTTTGCGAGTTTGTCACAAAAAAACGACCTGCAGGTTTTATCCTGCAGGTCGCATTTTTATTCACTTTTGATGTTGCTATGCTCGTGGGTGCTTTCCTTAGCAATCTCCCTGAGCTTCATTCTGTTCTCTTTGGCTATCGTTTCATTGTGAAGCCACATCTTTATAAGCGCTACCGAATAAAGAATACCGGAAAGAAGCATTACGCCTATACAGATAAGAATGAGTAAGGATGATGCAGGCGAACCCTCCGGGAATACTCCGGGGAAGAACAGTAAAGCCAGCACTGCGATATAGATAATAGCCGTGCAGACCTTGCCGTACCAGCGTGCGCCGTCGAGCTTTGTCTGCTTTGTCTTTAAAAGCACAAGTCCCATAATCGCCATAAAGCCGTCCTTCAAAAGCCATATAGCAAGCAGTATCCACATCAGCGGATAATTTATCGCTATGCAAAGAAACAGCGTTCCCTGCGTCAGCTTATCGGCAAGAGGATCGAGAAATTTGCCGAACTCGGTTATCATATTGCATCGCCGTGCTATCTGTCCGTCAAGGAAATCGGTAATTCCCGACGCTACGACAACTGCGGCGGCAAGATAATACTCTCCGCTCGTGCCTGCGGTTACATATAACCATACAAATATCGGGATAAGCAATATTCGCACAAAGCTCAGTATGTTCGGAATTGAAAATATATCTTTTTTCATCGGCTCACCCCTCTTGTTACACTTAAAAAACAAACATAATGCGACTGATTCGGCAGATTAATGCTATAATTATACTACAGAAAACCGAAAAAATCCATATTTGCAAGATAATTTTGTAGGATTAAACGAAACTTGGTAATAAATTCACGGTTTTGTGTGATTTTTGCTTAAACAATTACAACTATTTTTCGTCTGCAATAATTATTGCCCCGAAATAAGCGAGTAATACACTTTATAAAGCTCCTGCGTTGAATTCTCAAGAAAATAATAGTGTGCTATGTACGGAACAAGAAGTACAAGCAGAAGAACCGACAGTGCAAGAAAATAAACATTTATCGACACCAGTATCAGCGACAACAGGAAGAATATCGCAAAGCTCATCGTTACTATGAGATGGATAAGCCTTTCGTGCTGATAGAAGCCTATCCTTACAAGAAGCTGCTCTGCAAGTGCTTTCTTGTCAACGTCAGGGTCTGCCGCCTGCTGCTTTATATATTCCTTATATTCTTTGATTTCATTTTTCATAAAAACGCCTTCTTTTCGGCTTATTATAATGCGCTGTAGTAATCACGCATTTTTACTGCGAGCCTGTCGCAACGTTCATTTTCGGGGTGTCCTGCGTGGCCTTTTATCCAGCGGAATTCCACATCGTGCGTATCGAGCAACGGGAGCAGCCGCTCCCACAGATCGACATTAAGTGCAGGGGTATTATCGGATTTTTTCCAGCCTCTGCGTTTCCAGCCGTTGACCCAACCCTTTGTGACAGAATCCACAACATACTTGCTGTCGGTGGTAAGTATCACCTTGCACGGATATTTCAGTGCCGTCAGCGCCTCGATAACTCCGGTGAGCTCCATACGGTTATTGGTGGTATGCTTTTCGCCGCCGCTCAGTTCCTTTTCTTTTCCGTTCCAACGGAGAATCGCACCGTAACCTCCGGGACCCGGATTGCCGCTGCACGCTCCGTCGCTGAATATCTCAACTGTCGTTTCAGGCATTTTTATTTTCCTTTCCGGCTTTTCTTTTTGCCGACATTCTTATAAACACATCTTTCCAGTACCGCTGGAACGCCAGCAGATTATCGGTTATATGCCGTTCAAAGAACGAGGACAGAGCCTCTATAAGAACAGTTGCGCCCATAAGGATTCCTGTCATAACTATCATTTCAAAGCACATAGGCTTAAGGTCGAGCAGGAAATCACGCAATATGAATATATCAGCCGTAAATCCGCCTATCAGGAAAACAAACAGACCTATTTTCCACGGCTTGAAGGGCATACATACCTTGAACAGTATCACGAACGCCGCAAATCCTATGCATATGGTTGACATTGTTTCGATGCTGTAATCGAAGGTTTCTCTGGGAATTATGTCCATCCAGCTTGAAATATAGCGCATAAGCACTATTCCGACAAAATTGAACGTTATCAGCAGTCCGTGCATTATGGATCTCGGCAGGACATTTTCTATAAATTCGCCCTTTACACGCTTGAAGTTAGGCTCCATAGCAAGTAAGAATGAGGGTATGCCGTTCGTGAACATATTAATCTGCGTAAGCTGTATTGCCTGAAGGGGATAACCCATAGGCACAAAGCAGAACATAAGCGCCGCTAAAAACGAGTATACGGTTTTGTAAAGGAACAGCACGCTTGAACGCTCGATGTTGTTTATAGAGCGTCTGCCCTCGCCTACTATCTTCGGCATTGAAGCAAAATTGCTGTCAAGAAGGACGATGTTGGATACGTTTCGTGCCGCATCGCTTCCGGATTGCATAGCTATTGAGCAGTCGGATTCCTTCAGTGCAAGGACATCGTTTACGCCGTCGCCCGTCATCGCAACGGTATGACCTTTGGCTTTAAGCGCCTTTACAAGCTCCAGCTTCTGATACGGCGTTACACGGCCGAATATCTTATATTTGTCAGCCGCCTCCCACAGTTCTTCGTCGGTTGTTAATGTCGATGCGTCTACGTAATTTTCATAATGCTCAAGCCCTGCACGCTGAGCTACTCCAGAAACGGTAACGGGGCTGTCGCCCGAAATAATTCTTATGTCAACGTCCTGCTCCGCAAAATATTTCAGCGTTGCAGGGGCTTCTTTTCTTATGCAGTCGGTGATTCTTACAAGCGCCACAGGAGTTATATTTTCGGGCAATGCGCCGCCCTCAACTTCTGGAGGCATATTGTCGCTGTGTGCAAACAGCACAACTCTGTATCCGCCCTCAGACAGCGTCTTTATCTGTTCTCTCAGAGCATCTGTCATAGCATCGCCCAGAATAAATTCAGCCGCACCGAGAATATATGTTCCTTTATCCTCAAAAGCCGCAAGACTCCACTTTTTCGCACTTGAGAAATGTATCGCCGTCTTTGCCGACCATTCTCTTTCGGGCAGGAAACCGTCTTTTTTGTATCTGTCCATTACGGCAAGCGCAGTGGGGTTATTATCGCCAAGCGCATATATCATCTCGCAAAGAGCTTTTTCGTGATCGTTGCCGTCAAGAGAGATAACGTCGGATACCTCCATTCTGCCCTCGGTTATCGTACCTGTTTTATCAAGGCAGAGAACGTCAACTCTTGCAAGGGTTTCCACGCAGTACAAATCCTGCGCAAGTGTTTTGTTCGTTGCAAGTCTGATAACGCTTACCGCAAGCACCATACTTGCCATAAGCACAAGACCCTCGGGTATCATGCCGATTATAGCCGACACCGTATTTACAACGGCATCGGTGAACGTGCTGTGTGCAAGAAGCATTTCCTTGCCGAACATCAGAAGTATCATCGGTATAATACATACGGAAATCATCTTCAGTATATAGTTTATGCTTGCGAGCATCTTTGAGTTATTCTTCTTGATATATTTTGCGCCGCTTGTTATCTTATTGGCATAATTGTCTGCGCCTATGCGGATAACCTGCGCCTTTGCATTTCCGCTTATCAGAAACGAGCCGGACAATATCTCATCGCCCTTGTGCTTTACGATAGGGTCGCTTTCGCCTGTTACAAGGCTCTCGTTTACCTCGCAGTCGCCCTCTACCGCTATGCAGTCCGAGCAGACCTGTCTGCCTGCCGACAAAATCATTATATCGTCAAGAACAATATCCTTTACGGCTATAGTCTGTATTTCGCCGTTTCTCAGCACATCCGCTTTAGGCGCAGAAATAAGAGCCAGCTTGTCGATGGCTCTTTTTGAGCGTATTTCCTGGAATATACCTATTGCCGTGTTGCATATGATAACGCCTAAGAACAGGCAGTTCTTGAACGAGCCTACCGCAACGACAAAAGCCGCCAGTATTATGTTGATAAGGTTGAAGAATGTAAGGCAGTTATCCTTGAATATCTGCTTTACCGATTTGCTTGGTATATTGAAATCTCCGTTTACTTTTCCCTGTGCGATGCGGTCGCTTACCTCTTTCGAGGTAAGTCCCGCGCCGACATCTGTTGCATTTTCAAGTGATATGCTTTTTTCGGCATTTGGCATAATATAGGTTATATCCTTCCGTTAAAATAAAATTATTCGGTGCTGCTGTCTAGGCTGTCGGTGATATTGCTTTCGTTATCGAGAGTGTCTGTACCGTTCAGATAATCGACATAATCCTTAAGCTCTTCGTCGGGGTCCTTGCCGGCATAAACGTTTTTGGTAACAGTTATCCCGTATTCCCAGAACCGAGCCGTCTGAGGCGTGTTCGGCATAGCATAGGAGAATGCCAGCTGATTCACAAATCCGTCCAGCTTTTCATCTATATCCACGTTAGCGGCAGGCAGGGTTTCTGTCATCTTTACTCTGAGCCTCTGCATATCCTCGCTGAGAAGATAGCGTGCGAACTCGTCCGCCTCTTTCGGATGCTCGCTTTTTGAGTACACATACATAACTCTGACACCTGCAATGGAATATGTATTGCTTCCGCTTTCAAAAGACGGAAGGTTTACTATGCCGTAATCTATGCCGGAGGCATCGGCCTTGCTTACAAACCACGGTCCGTTCACAATGAAAGCCGCATCGCCGTTAAGAAACAGATTGTCATAATCGTCATATTCAAAATCCGTAACGTTCGGCGGCAATATTTCTTTCATCTGTCCGAGAAGATCCATACCGTATTTTGCGGATTCGTTAAGCAAGCCGTAGTCATTGCCGCTCATCAGCTTATTCCCGTCCCTGCTCATCAGCATAGCAAGATAATATACCGTATCTGCGTGGAAAATAAAGCCGTATTTGCCGGGATAGAGCGTATTGAAGCCCTTGCTCCAGCCTATCATACCTTCCCACGTTGACGGAATATCATTCAGATCTACGAATTTCTTATTGTAGAAAAGGGCGTACGTTTCGCAGGAAACCGGGTAGCCGTACATAGTATCGCCGTACATCACGGAATCCCTTGCAGAAGTCATTGCCACTGTATTTACAAACGATGTGTCGATTGTCGGAAGTATAAGATCGTTGGCGATAAGCTCCCCTGCCATGTCGCAGGGAGATGCAAACAGATCCGGTCTTTTTACCGTACTGTTCTTATCCTTAAGATTTATTATAGCGTCGGGTATCTCTACGTTGACATATTCAATCGTTATGTTAGGGTAAAGCTTGTGAAAGCTGTCTCCCGCTTTTCTGATAAATTCATCGGGGCCGTCCTTTGACTCCCATACCGTAAGCGTTATATCGTCCTTTGTCAGACTGTTGTTGGTGGCATACGGCTTTGAAGATGCCGTACCGTCCGGACGTGAGGTGTGCTGAGTTATAATATGGCTCTCTTCGGAACAGCCTGCTGTCATCATTGCCGGAATCAGCGCCAAAACAGCAAGAAGAACCGATATTAATCTTTTGTATTTCATATGATCCTCCTTTGCACAATGCCTTGTGAAAAAGTCAAATCCTGTATTCACATCCATATTGTAATTATACAACAACTGTACGGTTTTGTCAACCGCAACAGCACTTGCAAAAACACGGTTCTTATGATATAATTACATCAATTGTAACGTTTGTATAGGTATTGCCGTACATAAAAGCGGAGCTTACCGTCTGTACGGTTTATTTGAAAGGATATAAAAATATGGAGCCTGAAAAGAAGTACGAAACAAGCAGTATCGATGATATAAAGGCACTGTTTGAAAAAAGAACGGACGATAATATAATTCCGCTTGACGAGCTTGACGGCAAATTCAAGCCAAAGCCTGCCGCAACGCCCGTTAAAGCGTCCTCGTCGCAATATCCGAAAAGGAAAACCACAGCGCAGAAAAAGCGTAACCGCCTGATAGCGAATATTATGATATACAGCGGTATTGCCCTGCTCATAATAATGTGCGCCGTGCTTGTAACGCTGATTTTCACGGGCAATAACGGCGACAGTATAAAAGGGCTTGAGATAACAAACAGCGGTGATATTACACTGCGTATCGGTCATTCCGAAAAACTCAAAGTGAAAACCGAGCCGTCAGACACGGAATATGCGCTGTCATATGTCAGTGCGGATACATCCGTTGCGACCGTTTCGCTTGACGGAAAAATCACAGGCGTATCGGACGGAAAAACCGAAATTACGGTAAGCAGCGGAGAGCTTTCCGACAGTATTATCGTTATTGTAAAGAAGGATATAATCGAAAAGCTCGATGTATCTCTTGCGGCTCTGTCGCTTGACGGCGGAGAGGAACAGAAGGTCACTGCAAAGCTGACTCCCTCTGACGCAAAGGATGTATCGCTCAGCTGGAAAAGCGCCGACACGGAAGTTGCGACCGTTGACAAGGACGGAAATATAAAGGGCGTGAACACAGGCGAAACCATAGTCACGGTAACCGACTCCGTAACAGGACTTTCAAAGGATATAAGCGTCACTGTAAACGGACTTGAGCTGCCCGATTCGATGGAATTTGACAAAAAGAGCGTTACTCTTGAGGTCGGAGAGGTATATAATTCCGTTTTAAAATTCTCGCCTGAGGATATTACACACACAAGCGCCATATACTATACCAGCGACTCATCGGTAGCGTCTGTCACAAACGAGGGTGTTATCACAGCAAAAAGCGAGGGCAGCTGTACCATTGAGGCGTACTACGAAAATGATTTCCGACTTGTTGCTACTATGGAGGTGATTATCATAGACTGTCTCTTATACACATCTGACGCTGCCGACGAACTCTAGGGTG